>SWCF01000845.1_pt1 | contig 149517 bp, 135 predicted proteins | sample 4690081 | NCBI WGS metagenome assembly SWCF01 (sample SAMN10267280, study PRJNA491770) | bioreactor metagenome | isolation source: DHS bioreactor inoculated with | place: Japan: off Shimokita Peninsula
TCCAACACGCTGAGCAACGTCACCGTCAATTCCATCTCCGCCCCCGGATCGACCACCGTGACAGGCGGCGGCGGAACCACCACATTCACGGTGCAATATACACCGAACCTTGCCGGCGCTTTTTCCTTCAACCTGACATTCACCAACAACGACAGCGACGAGAGCCCTTACAATTTCACGCTTTCCGGAACCGCGACGGGCGCGCCGGAAATCTCCGTTGCCGAGACGGGCCAGGGCCAGGGTGCTGTCGCCGACGGGGGAACGCTCGGGCAAGGAACGCAAGCCGCGGGCAGCGCCCTCACCCTGACGTTCACCGTGACCAACTCCGGAACAGCGGATCTGACCCTTGCGACCGCGACGTCCAACACCTTGAGCAACGTCACTGTGAATTCCATCACCGCACCGGGGTCGACCACCGTGACCGGCGGCGGCGGGACCACGACATTCACGGTGCAATACACGCCAACGCTCGCGGGTGCCTACTCCTTCAATCTGACGTTCGCCAACAATGACAGCGACGAGAACCCTTACAATTTCACGCTCTCTGGAACCGCCACAGGTGCACCGGAAATCGCGGTCGCGGAGACCGGCCAGGGACAGGGCGGGATCGCAGACGGCGGAACGCTCGGGCAAGGAACGCAAACAGCAGGTTCGGCCGTGAACCTGACCTTTACCGTGACGAATTCAGGAACGGGTGATCTGACACTTGCCACTGCGACTTCCAACACACTGACGAACGTGACGGTCAATTCCATCTCCGCGCCGGGATCGACTACCGTGACCGGCGGCGGCGGAACCACCACCTTCACGGTGCAATACACACCAACGCTGGCAGGCGCCTTTTCCTTCGGTCTCAGCTTCACCAACAACGACGGCGACGAGAACCCTTACAACTTCACGCTCTCCGGAACCGCGACCGGAGCGCCCGAGATCTCGATCAGCTCGTCAGAAGGCGGCGCCGTCGCCGACGGCGGGACGGACTCCTTCGCCAGTACGCCGGCCGCGACCAGTGCAACCACGGTCACCTATACGATCACCAACTCCGGCACGGATACCCTGACCATCACCACGCCGACCGTGGGTGCCAACGTCACCGCTACCACCAACGTCACCGTGAACAGCCTCACCCTCGGCTCGACAACCGTGACGGCAGGTGGCGGCACGACCACGCTGGTGGTCAATTACACACCGACCGCGGCGGCAGCCTTCAGCTTCGATTTCAACTTCGCAAACACCGACAGCGACGAGAACCCATTCAACATCACGGCTAGCGGCACCGCAGGCGCGGCGCCGGCACCGGAAATAGCCGTTTCCTCGTCGGAAGGCGGAGCTGTGTCGGATGGCGGCACGGATACCTTTGCCAGTACACCGGCGGCCGGCAGTGCATCCACCGTCACCTACACGATCACCAATTCGGGAACGGCGGCGCTCAACGTCACAACGCCCAGCGTCGGTTCCAATGTCACCGCTACCACCAATGTGACCGTGAACAGCCTCACCCTGGCCTCAACCACCGTTGCCAGTGGCGGCGGCACCACGACGCTGACCGTCAATTACACGGCGACTGCGGCCGGCGCCTTCAGTTTTGCATTCAACTTTGCAAACGACGACAGTGACGAGAACCCTTTCAACATCACCGCAAGCGGCTCGGCGTCCGGGGCGCCTGAAATCGCCGTCTCCTCGTCCGAAGGCGGCGCTGTCGCAGATGGCGGAACGGATACCTTTGCCAGTACACCGACGCCAGGCAGCGCGGCCACTGTCACCTATACGATCACCAACTCCGGTACGGCGGCACTCACCGTCACCGCCCCGACGGTCGGCGGCAATGTCAGCGCCAGCACCAATGTCACCGTCAACAGCTTCACCCTCGGCGCGACCACCGTTGCGTCCGGCGGCGGCACCACGACCCTGGTGGTCAACTACACACCGACCGCCAACGGCGCCTTCAGCTTCGCCTTCAATTTCGCCAACACGGACGGCGACGAGAACCCGTACAACATCACGGCCAGCGGTTCGGCCGGCGGCGCCACGGCCCTGTCGGCCCTATCCGGAACCGACCAGACAAGCGAGATCAACGCCGATTTCGGAGCGCCGCTCGTGGCTAAGGCGGTCGATTCAGGCGGAAACGGCATTCCCGGTGTCAGCGTCACCTTCACCGCACCAGCCTCCGGTGCGTCTTTGACCTTCGCGTCTACCGGCACCAATACGGAGACGGTGACGACCGGGCCCGACGGAACCGCGGCCAGTTCCACAATGACCGCGAACGCAACGACGTCCGATTATCTCGGGGGAAGTTCGTTTGCGGCCTATAGCGTCACGGCAGCCGCTGCGGGCCTGACCGGCACGACTTTTTCCCTGACCAACACCCGGGATTCTTCGGCTGACATCACCAAGACCAAGGAAGTGATCGCCTCCTTCGTCACCAATCGCGCAGACCAGATCGTCTCCCAGCAGCCGGATCTCGCGGGCCGTCTCATCGGCCCCTTCGGTCGTCAGAGCGGCCTCAACGGCGTTTTCTTCAACGTCACGCCCTATGCTCAGACGGCCAATTTCCAATTCAGCCTGAGAGCCTTTGCCAACAAGCTGAAGTCGCCACAGGGGTCTCCGAACGGGGCCCATCAACCGCCCAGCGCAGACCGTTTCGCCGTTTTCAACCAGTTCGACAACAAGAGTGCCGGAAGCGCCCCTTTGGGCTATTCGGCATCCCCACGTTCGAAAGCGGATGAAGTGACCAGCACCGTCCTTGCCAAAAACGACACGCCCCGCGACGCCCCTTCCCGGTCGTCGCCCCGGTCCGGCTTCGACGTCTGGCTGCAAGGCACCTATGCCAGAACGGAGAACGGCAACGATGATACCCAAAGCGGCATTTTCTTCGGCGGCGTGGATTATCGTTACGGAGACACCGCCCTCATCGGCCTGATGGGCGAAGTCGATATCACCGACGAAACCAATTCGGCGGCCAATACGGCCGCGGACGGGGTGGGCTGGATGGCCGGTCCCTATGCAGTGGTGCGCGTGCATCAGAACCTCTATCTGGACGGACGTGCCACATACGGCCAGTCCTACAACAGCGTGAATGCGCTCGGGCTCTTTACCGACGACTTCACGACGGATCGCCTGTTGCTTCAGGGCGGCCTGACCGGGGACTTTACGGCCGGCAGGTTCGCGTTCAATCCGTTCGCCAAGCTCACCTACTATTGGGAGGAGCAGCAAAGTTACGTGGATACCCTGGGCAACACGATCCCGAGCCAGGCCTTCGACCTGGGACGGTTATCCTTCGGCCCCAAGGTCTCCATGACGCTGCAGACGCAGGACGGGCTGTTCTTTGCTCCTTATCTGTCGATTTCCGGGATCTACGACTTCGACAAGCTTCTAGATGCCACGCCGACCAATGCCCTGCTCGCCTCTTCCGATCAGGACATCCGGGCGCGCGTCGAGGGCGGAGCAATCCTTTTTGCCCCACAGCGTGGGATCAAAGTGAGCGGAGAGGGCTTCTTCGATGGTCTGGGCGCCCCCGGATTCAAGTCCTACGGCGGCTCGCTTCAGCTCACCATACCGTTCTGAACCAGCCGGCTCACGATCCCATTCCGATCTCCGCAGATCTAAGACGCAGTCACATTAAAGGTCGTGGGCAGGTTTTTCGGGCGCTCTTCGGGATCGGCGTCGAAACGTTCCTTGACCGATTTGTGGATCCAGGCCCCTTCCGGAATAGTCCTTGGGCGGCCCATGGGAATGTACCAGCCCCCCTGCCCATCTTCGGCAGCCACGGAATATTCACTGCGTTTGCGCGGGACGATTTCCAGAACGGACCAGGCCGCATTCATGGATTCATTCCGCTCGGCCTTGGCATCCGGCGCGATATACGAACTGTTCTTCTTCTTGCCGAGCACGATGTCGTTGACGGTCCTGGTCTTGTAGAGAAGCCCGAACGGCTTTGTTTCCTCGATCATCCACTCGAGCGTGACCTTGGCAAGGCCGCTGTCCTTTTCCCGATAACCGCCGCCGATGTCGCCGTGGACGCCTGAAAACCAGACCTCCTTGACGTCCTGGGGAACGGCGCCCTTGTCGATGAACGGTATTGGCCGGAAGTCAATTCCGGCCGACCAGAGTTGCGGCTGGAACATGGTCCGGCGCTCATGGATCGCGAGCGCGTGGCGGACATGTTCCACACTTGTGTTTGTGCGGGTGAAGGCATGGGACCGCAAACGTGGCCCGTAACGGCCAGATTCGATTACCGAGCCGACTGTATCGAACAGCCCGAGCAACTTGATCGGCAGTATCTTGGGCTGAAGAATCCGCTGGTACAGATTGATTTCCGCGAAGGCGGCTCTTGAATCCCCCTCCTTGTCCTTTTTCCCGCTGTCCACATTCAGCCCGATGTCCTTGTACGCGCGGTAGGCGTAGTCGAGCAGGTTCAGGTTTTCTTTCGGGATCAGGCCGATAGCCCGGATGAAACCGGCCAGCACGCGCGCCGTGTAGGCGCCTCGACTAAACCCGAACAGATACAGCCGGTCCGCATCCTCGCCTTTCTTGTCCGGATCATAATGGGAGACGATAAAGCGATAGGCTTCCTTCACGTTGACGTCGAGGCCCCAGCCGGTCGCGAGCCCCCAGATCTCGACCGCCTTGCGATAATAATAGGAGACAGAATTTTCTGCACCGAACGTGCCGACGCCCGGGTCGTAGAACACGATCTGGCGATCACTTTTTTCCAGCGTTCCGAACAGGCGCAGGATATTGGTGCGGTCCGCGGAAACCTCGTTCGACGTACCGTCGCACAGGATGACGATGTTCTTTCCCATGACGCCTCCGCCATCGCGGCTTTGCGCAATCCTTGACTGCAGATCTTTCAGTTAAAGCCGCGCCGGCCGTCATTTCAAGGCAATTGCCCCCCAGTCTTTCCCATTGGAAACGCGCCGCGCCTATTTCTTTTGCCTTTAGCGGCCTTGCCACCGCCGCGCAAAAGCGGCATAGCACGGGCCGAATACCTTATCCGGGACGTTTCCTCTTGCTCAATGTCTTGACCATCAGCGGCACGATCTTCGCCCTGATCGCCGCGGGCTATTTCGCCGTCGTGAAACAGGTCTTTGCCGCCCCGGAACTGAGGGTGCTGGGCAAATACGTGATCAACTTCGCCGTACCTGCCCTGATCTTCCGGGCTGTTTCCAGCCGGTCTCCGGGCGAAGTTCTCAACACCAGCTATCTGGCCGCGTTTCTGGTCACCTCGCTTATCCTCTTTTTCTCCGGCTACCATCTTGCGAAACGCGGTTTTCGGATGTCCCGGGCGGAAAGCACCTTTCACGGCATGGGGATGTCCTGCTCCAACAGCGGGCTGATCGGCTATCCGATCGTGCTGATGGCCCTTCCCTCCATCGCCGGGACGGCGCTCGCGCTCAACATGATCGTCGAGACCCTGGTCATGATCCCGCTGGTCCTGGTCATGGCCGAACGCGCCAGCGGCGACGGCCGCATCAGCCGGAAAATGCGCCGCGAGATTGCCATCAAGGTGCTCCGCAATCCATTCATTATCGCCATTGTGCTCGGCGTGGCGATTTCGCTTTCCGGCTGGCAACTGCCGGACATCGTTTCGAAGCCGATCAACCTGCTCGCATCTTCCAGCGTTGCGGTTTCCCTGATCGTCATCGGCGGGACGCTGGCCGGCCTGCCGCTCGGCGCCGTCAACCTCAAGATCGCCGCCGTGGTGTTCGGCAAACTGATCCTCATGCCGGCCGTCCTTGCGATATGTCTTGCGATCCTGACAGCGCTCGGTCTCGGCACCGGAAATCCCATGCTGGAAACCGCAGGCCTGCTGATGGTCGCCACGCCTGCCATGGCGACCTATCCGATCCTGGCGCAAAGCTACGGGCAGGAGAACACCGCAGCCTTGGCCATGTTCGCCATGACGATCCTGTCGTTCTTCACCATCAGCGCGCTGATGTGGTTCCTGCAGATTGGGACGAGCTAGCGCCCGATGCTCTAATCGAAACTCGCTGCGACGTCGTACATCACCGGCTCGAAGCTCTTGCACAGCGCGCTGAGCCGGCGATTACGCTCCCGCATCTCGTCAGACCTGAGCATGGCCAGAAAATCCTCGCGCCGTTTCCATTGGGAGTAGTTGGCGATGCGGGTCTGGGCGTCGTTGACATGGAGCCCCGCGCCGATGAACCCGGGCTGATGGCGGATAAAGCTCTCGTATGCGTCCTTCAGCTCTTCCATGAGATCGAAGCAGGTGCCCGGCGTCATTTCGAAGGTCGTGATCACGGTCTGGCATTCTGATTTCGCGGAAATATCCGGCATGGCTTCCTCCGTTGGTGGCTTTGCCCTTGGCTCTCAGGAGATCACATCCGGAAGTGCTTGACCACCGGGTGCAGATACCTACAAAGGCTTTGAGAATTTTCCGCCCCACCCCGGGCGCACCCAAGGAAAAAGCAGATGGACAGTTCAAATCAGTCAGGCCCCTATTACGCGCCGACCGGAGGACATCCGCCGCAAACCCAGCTTCTGACCGATCGCGCGGTGTTCACCGAAGCCTATGCAGTGATCCCCAAGGGCACCATGCGTGACATTGTCACCAGCAACCTGCCCTTCTGGGACAAGACCCGGGCCTGGGTGATCTCCCGCCCCCTGTCCGGCTTCGCGGAAACCTTCTCCCAGTACATCATGGAAGTTCAACCGGGCGGCGGCAGCACCCGTCCGGAAACCGACAGGCAAGCCGAAGCTGTCCTCTTCGTGGTCGACGGTCTGTTGACGCTGACGCTGTTCGGCAAGGTGTTTTCGATGGAGCCCGGCGGCTACGCGTATATACCGCCGGCAGCCGACTGGCAGGTCAGCAACAACGGCGAAACCCCAGCCCGGTTCCACTGGATCCGGAAAGCCTATGAGAAGGTGGAAGGCATAGATACGCCGTCTGCCTTCGTCACCAACGAAAAGGACGTGACGCCGAACCCGATGCCGGGAACGGACGGCAAATGGGCGACATCGCGCTTCGTCGACCCCAACGACATGCGTCACGACATGCATGTCACCATCGTCACCTTCGAGCCGGGCGCTGTCATTCCCTTTGCCGAAACCCATGTGATGGAACATGGGCTTTATGTCCTTGAAGGCAAGGCCGTGTACCGGCTGAACCAGGACTGGGTGGAGGTGGAGGCCGGCGACTACATGTGGCTGCGGGCCTTCTGCCCCCAGGCCTGTTACGCGGGCGGACCGGGCAAGTTCCGCTACCTTCTCTACAAGGACGTCAACCGGCATATGAAGCTGAGTTGAGGCCCCCAAAACCCAGACCATCATGACCCAGACCATCAAGACCGAGCCTTTGACAGCGGCGGCCTTTGCGCCCTTCGGCGAGATCCTCGAAGCGGTCGGCGAACCGGACAAGCTGATCAACCAGGGCCTGTGCGGCCGTTATCATGACCTCGCCGCACTCGATTTCACGGGCAGTGACGCGCGTGCCGGTGTCAGTCTGTTTCTGTCGCAGAAACGCACACTGCCCTACACGCTCGACATGGTTGAGCGGCATCCGCTCGGCAGCCAGGCCTTTGTTCCGATGACGCAGGAACCGTTTCTTGTCGTCGTGTGCCCGGACGAGGATGGTCGGCCCGGACGGCCGCGTGCCTTCATCACGCAACCCGGCCAGGGCATCAACTTTTTCCGGAACACCTGGCACGGCGTGCTGACACCGCTATCGGACCCCGGCCTTTTCTGCGTGATCGACAGGATCGGCAATGGCAATAACCTGGAAGAAGTCTGGTTCGAGACACCCTATCGGATTGAACCGGCTTAGAATTCCGATTCAGGAAAATCCCTCAAGCGTCTGATTAGCTAACAATATTCGCATTCTTGACTTGATCTGAATTCGCGCGTGCGGTCTTTTCGGTGAACATAGGTCAGGCGGCGTCCATAGCCCCGTTCTCGGCAGACCTTTCCGCGGCATCCGCTTCCGCCTGGAGCCGCGCCCGCTCGCGCTCTTCCTCTTCGATACGCTCGGCGTAAGCGATGTATTCGGACGCCGGCATGGGGGCCGCGTAATAGTATCCCTGCGCGGCAGTCACGCCGAGTTCCAGAAGCCGTTCGATCTGCTCTTCGGTTTCCACCCCCTCGGCAATGATGCCCATGCCGAGGTTGTCCGCGAGTTCCACCATGGAATCGACGATGGTCGTGGAATTGTCGTCCAGGCCGATGGTGTCGATGAACATCTTGTCGATCTTGATGATGTCCACACCGAGTTTCTGCAGATAGGCCATCCCGCCATGACCGGTACCCACGTCGTCGAGCGCGACGCGGACACCCAGAGCCTGCAACTCGGCTATGATCTTGCGTGCCCGATCCATGTCGTCGAGCGGATGGCGCTCGGTCACTTCGACCACGAGTTGCTGATAGGCGATGCTGGACTTTTCATAGATCTGCTGGATATCGGAGACGATCTGGCGATCCAGGAAGTGACCGGCAAACAGGTTGATCGACAGCTTCAGGTCCGGGTTCTCTCCGTAAAGCTCACCAACCTCTTCCGTCGTCTGGATCATGATGTGGCGGGTCATGTCGAAGATGTGGCCATTGCTTTCGGCGTAGGCCATGAACTGGCCCGGAGACACGATCATGCCGTTCGGTCGCCGCCAGCGCATCAGCACTTCGCAGCCGCGCAGCTTGCCGGTCTCGATATCCATCACCGGCTGATAATAGGGAATAAACTCGCCGTTGCGGATCGCCGCGATGAATTCGTCGTTGGCTTCGCTTTCCGGACGCCAGGAAATCCAGACGCCGATCGCCACCAGAAGCAACGCGAGCCCCGCGCAGGCTGCTGCCGCAACGACCTTGAGCGGCTGGACGGCCTGAATGGCGGCGGAAGTTGGCGCTACGATCGTCGCGTGCAGCGGATACTGCTTCGAAGCCACATTGACGACCAGCGTATCCTTCGGATTGGACCCTTCCGAATTGTAGCCGCCGGCGGAGAACCAGAGCAGATCGTTACCGAGGCGGATTTCCGACCGGCGGTAGGCGCGCAGGAATTCCGGCCCCGGGTCGATCGCGATGGCGGCCGGGGTCACTTCGGCGAACAGACGGTAGGAATTCTGAAGATCCCAACTGATAACCGCCGCGCGCGCGCCCTGAAAGCTGCGATCCAGCATACCGATACCGACAAGCGGGCCATCCTGGCGCAGGATCGGCAGAATCGCCTCTCCCGTCAGCTCCATGTCGGGAACGACGCACATCCGCTTTCCCGACGCATCGACCAGACCGATGGAATCGATCACGCCTTCGGTCGAAACCACCTTCTGGAAGAGCAGGCGGTCGGCCGCATCGCATGTCTGGATATCATCCCGGTCCAGACGCTGCAGGGCAGTCACCGTGGAACTGATGGAAATCTCGGCCCGCTGCAGATACCGTGTCCCCATCGCCTCCATTTCGGAACGCGCCTGGCTTTCGGCGTACTGATTGAGGATCATATTCGCAGCAAAAAGCGGCGCTGTCGCAATCACCAGCGCTATAACAACCGTTCTTACGAAATTTATATAGCGATGCGACAAAGACTGCGCCTGCTCCTTAACAAGTCCTTAGTACCTTGAAAGAGACTCGTAAACATCCACTGAATGGAAATCAGAATTCTCTGAAATTCAAGGCTTTACGGCAATTTCACGCGCAGTGAACACTGAATTCTGACCCCCTCGCGCAATCATGGAGTTTTTCATGCAGGCATTGTTCATCGGCCAAGCCTATATCGATATCACCTTTTTGACCGACAGACTGCCGACGGGAGATGAGAAGACACTCGCCAAGGACTACGCTGTGAGTTTCGGCGGCAACGCGGTGACTGCTGCTTTTTGCTGCGCCAAGCTCGGTGGCGAGCCGGAACTCGTATGCTCCCTTGCCAACGACTGGCTGGCCCGCATGTTCCTGGATATGGCGTCGAAATACGGTATCTACGTCCATGGCCGCAAAGTCCGCGAATCGTCCCTTTCCTTCATTATGCCGAATGACGGAAAGCGCGCCATCGTCCGTTGCCGCGACAATGATTTTCTGCATCCCTTCCCATCGTTGAACCTGGACGGGATAAAGGCCCTCCATCTGGACGGCCATATGCCGGACGCGGCCCTCCATTACGCAAAGGCCTGCCGGGAACGCAAAATCCTGACCTCCCTGGACGGCGGCGCGGTGCGCGAGAACACCGATGAAGTGCTCACCCACATCGATGCCGCGGTCATGTCTCTCAGGTTCTGCGAACAGATGGGCCTGACGCCAGGCAAGACCCTGGACTACCTGCGCAAGAAGGGCTGTCCGCTCGGTGCGATCACGCTCGGCGAACACGGCACCGTCTGGTACGAAGCCGGCGGCCCCGACCGTTTCCTGCCCGCCCTCGACGTCCCGAAAAAGAAAGTCATCGACACCAACGGCGCCGGTGATGTGTTCCACGGCGCCTATATCGCCTCTTATCTGCATGCGCCCTATCGAAGCTGGGAAGAGCACCTGCATTTTGCCCGCGGTGCATCGGCCCACGCGATCCAGTGCCTGGGCAACGAGGCGAGCCTGCCGTCCCTGGAAGACATTGCCGAGGCGATCCGGACTTTCCCGGAAAAGCAGGGGGACATGCCCGGAGCGGCAGACCTCACCTGAACTTATTCCCCTTGCGTGATCCTGCCACTTATCCCAGTGTTGCCGTGGGCAGGAGCGATAGAAGCTCAATTGTATCCGAGGAGCCCTCAATGAGAGAATTTTTCCGTTCCACCGCATGCCGACTCGTGTTCGTGCTTTGCGCCAGCGCGCCATTCGCGCCGCTTCCGGCAGCGGCCTTCACGCCGACCGGGAACGAATTGGCCGATGCGTTCATGGCCGTTCTGGAAACCGATGACGGTATGGTCGACAGCTACGGCTCCGTCAGCGAAGGCGGAGAAACGGTCATCATCAAGGATCTGCTTTTGAAGCGGAAGGACGATGACACCAAATCCGCGACGATTGCCACCACCACGCTGCGCGACGGCATGGTGCAGTCCAACGGGCGCCTGAAACTCGGAAGCCTGTCCATGTCCGACTTGTCGGCAACGTCCGACGACGGCGGCCTTGCCATCGGAAGTTTCATCGCAACGAACCTCGTTCTGCCGACGCCTGAGGAGCTGAACAGCAACGATGGCGACACCGTGGTGGGGCCATCGTATGAGACGCTGGAAGTCCTCGATGCGACCATCTCCGACGGCGACGGCAACAAGTTCGACATTGGCCGGCTGTTCACGGCAATCGACGAGATGGACGGAGACCTGCCGACAGCCTTCCGATTCGCGGTCGACGACCTGAAGATCGAAGGCTCCAATCTCGACGGCGAGGCCAAGAAGACGCTGAGCGATCTCGGCTACGAAAACCTGACCCTGAGCGCGGAAGGCCAGAGCCGCTGGGATCCGGAAAAGGAAACGCTCGAGGTCAAGAACCTCAAAATTTCCGGCGCGGAGGCCGGTTCCTTTGCCCTCAATCTCAGTCTTGGCGGCGTCAGCCGCGACGTGATCACCAAACTCGGTGCGACGGAGGGCAATCCGGAAAGCGCCATGGGCCTTGTCCAGGGCATCAGCGTTAAAAACGTTTCCATCAGGCTGGACAACAGTTCGCTGGTCGAGCGGGCCCTGGACATGCAGGCCCGCGAAGCGGGAATGGACCGCGCAACCCTCGTCCAGCAACTGAGCGCCAGCCTGCCGATGATGGTCTCCATCCTTCAGAATCCGGCGTTCCAGGAGAAGGTCGTGACGGCGGCCACCACGTTCCTCAATGATCCCGTGTCGCTGGAAGTGACCGTCGCCCCCGCCAACCCGGTGCCCTTCGCCCAGATTATGGGCCAGGCGATGATGGCGCCGCAGACCCTGCCCGAGGTTCTGGCGGTCGATGTAATCGCCAACAGCCCAAACTAGGCGACAACCGGTGCCGGCGCTTACGCCGGCACCGGATACAGGAGACGGAGCCAGGGAGGATTGGAAGTGGCGCTGGTTTTTACAAACAAAATCCGTTCAGGTGCAAAATGCCTGGTACTGGCAACCACCGTGTTGTGGTTTGCAGCGGCCATGGAGCCGGCTCGATCACAGGAAGCCGCATCGCCAGCCACCGCCATTGTCACGGACTGGCTCGATACGTTGAACGGTTATGATACGGTCAGCACGAGCTACGGTGCCATCGAGCCGGGCGACAGTCCGCGCAGCGCGACTGTGAGGGATGGCGTCATCACCATCGAGCTTCCCTCCGGCCAGACCTTCGAGGCGGGAGCGGCGACGCTGCGGATCAGCTTCGAGGCCATTGCCTTCTCCGGATTGACGCAGACCGGGGGCCAAATCAACGCGGACCGGATCGAGATTCCGGGTTCCATCGACTTCGACACGACGTTCACGACCGAAGACGGAGCGGCTGCCCCCTCCCAGGAATCGAAGCCGGACGACAGCGCATCGGCAATGCAGGAAACACCGCCGGACGCGAAGGCCGACGGGTCGAAATTCCACGCCAGCTACCAGGATATTCTGATCGAGGGGGCATCGGCCCCTCTTGAGTTGCCCGGGCTGGAACTGGCCAGGACCGATCCGATGGCCTTCGCCCGTGCCATTTTCAACACAATCCGCCAAGTGTCGATCAAACGTGCCTTCATCGGCTCGGGGACCGCGACCAGCACCACACCGGGTGTCGGTTCCAGCGCGGCAACCTACCAGGACCTGTCCCTGTTCGGCATGGCGGACGGACGTATCGCAGAAGAATATGTCGGCGAAATCCGGTCCACGGAAACGACAACTCTCACAGATCCCGCAGGCACCCCGCAGAAAATCGAAGTCAGCATGGGTCCGGTCGTCGCCCGTGGTATAGATCTCGTCCCGCTCGCACCGCTGTTCGGCGCGCCGGCGGAAACCGACCGAACCGTGCTTCTGGATCGGGAGGAAATCCTGAACCTGGAAATTTCCGGGGCTGACGCCCGGGGCAAGATCGGCGGGATCATGCTGGAAAACATCTCGGTGCCGAGGCAGGAGCCGCTTCGGCTGTTCGCCTTGCTCGAAAAGCAGGGCAAAGGTGAGATCGTTTCCGAGGAAGACCTCGGCATCGCCGCCATCGAAGCATTCGGGGCTTTTTCGCTCGGCCGGTTGGAGTTCAACGACCTGGAGGTGACCGCAGATCAGGGCAAGGCCAGCCTGCGCCGTTTCCTTGTCCGGGATCTGAGCGGCCAGGGGCTGGGGGAATTCGCGCTCGACGATTTTTCGGTTTCCGTGCAGGATGGGGGCGAAATGGAATTCGATCATGCCGGGATCTCCGGCATCGAGTTCCCGCCCCTCACCGCGCTGACCGCCCTTGAAGGGGTCGACAATCCCACGCCACAGCAGCTTCAGGATGCACTCCCGGTCATCCGGAATATTCTGGTCAGCTCCCTCGGGCTGACGGTCCCGACCGAAAACATCAGCCTCGGGCTGGATCTGTTCGAGATGACCCAGGGCAGTCATGTGGGCAAGATCCCGACACGATCGTCTCTCGTCGTCGATGGCCTCGTCGTCCCGACCGACCAGATAACGGATGAAAGCGTCAAGTCGCTGCTCCAGAGCCTGGATATCGAAGAGCTCTCCATCAACCAGTCCCTGTCGGTCGCCTGGGATCCCGCCACCAGGGATCTCAGCATCCGCGACCTGACCATCGAGATGGTTGACGGCGGGACGGCCAGCTTGACCCTGACACTGGGCAATGTTCCGGAAACGCTGTTCACCAATCCGGAAACGGCCCAGGTCGCCCTCGCGTCCGCCACGTTCAAACAGGCGATCCTGCGGGTGAAAAATGCCGAAATCGTCACAGCGTTCCTGAATGAGGAAGCGGCAAAAAACCAGATGCCTAAGGACATTCTGGCTGCGGGATTGGCCGATACGCTCAAAGGCGAACTCGGTCCCTTCGCCGGAACGGCCTTCGGCAACGAACTTCTTTCGGCCCTGCAGACCTTCCTCAACACACCGGACGAACTGACGGTCAGCTTCGAACCGGCCGCGCCGGTACCTATGGCGGAGATCTTGGGACTGGTCATGACAAGCCCGCAGGCGCTCCCCGAACGCCTCGGGGCAAAAGCGGTCGCGACCAGCACGCAGTAAACCGGACAAGTCACCCCGTCGCACCGCGGATGCCACTGACACGTCCCCGGTGCCTTGCTCCTGAGCAAGGCACCGGGCTGGCATCAAATCAGGTAATGGCGTTGATGACGGCTCCGGCTGAGGGACAGAGTTGCGCACCCGCAAAGCAGTCCGGGAAAACCCTATTCAGCGGCGGGGGTACTGACCGGCAACGACCGTTCCGCCTCATCCGCCTTGCCGTTCCCTTCCTGGAACTGCAATTCGCACAGACGGCGATAGATGCCGTCCTCGGCATAAAGGCTGTCGTGGGTGCCGCTTTCCACAAGCCGGCCCCGGTCCAGAACATGGATCGCATCCGCGTGACGGACGGTTGCCAGCCGATGGGCGATGACCAGCGTTGTTCGGCCTTTCATCAGGCGGGCCAGGGCGGCCTGCACCTTGGTTTCGGATTCCGCATCCAGCGCCGAGGTCGCTTCGTCGAGCAGCAGGATCGGTGCGTCGCGCAGCATGGCGCGCGCGATCGCAACCCGCTGACGCTGACCGCCGGAAAGCCGCCCGCCGCCCTCGCCTGCCATTGCATTGTAGCCGCCCGGAATGTCCATGATGAAGTCGTGGGCATTGGCGTCGCGCGCCGCTTGCTCAATCTCGGCATCGCTCGCGCCCGGCCGACCCAGTTCGATGTTGTCGCGAATGCTCATGTCGAACAGGAACGTATCCTGGGTGACAACGGCTATGTGCGCGCGCAGGGATGCGATGGTGACATCACCCGTGTTCTGGCCATCAATGAGGATATCGCCGCTGTCGGGTTCGTAGAAGCGCTCTATCAGGCTGAAGACCGTCGATTTGCCAGCGCCCGATGCTCCGACCAGAGCGGTGGTCTTGCCGGGCCGGGCCACCATTGTCAGCCCGTTGAGCGCCGCGCTCTCGCCATAGGAGAACCGGACATTTTCGAAGCGGATCTCTCCGCCCTTGACCACAAGGTCGGTCGCGCCGGGTTTATCGATCAATTCCGGTACATCGTCGATCAGCTCGTACATCAGCCGAACGCCGACAAGGTTGTTGTTCAGGTTCACATGAAGCCGCGCCAACCGCTTGGCCGGCTCATATGCGAGCAATAGCGCGGTAATGAAGGAAAAGAACGCGCCCGGATCCTGGTCGAGATTCACGACGCTGTAGCCGCCGTAGAGGATGACAAGCGCGATTGCGAAGCCGCCGAGCGTCTCCATCAAAGGCGAGGTCCGCGCCGTCAGCGAAGCGATCCTGTTGGCGCGATGCTCGACATCGGAGACCGCCTCGTTCATGGAGGCACGCACATGGTCTTCCATGCCGAAGGCCTTGACGACCCGGATGCCGATCGCGGTCTCCTGCAAGGTGCTCAGAATACGTGCCGTCGACACGAACTGCGACTTTGCATGCTTGCGGACCCGGCGGACCAGAACGGATACACCGATCACCGCCGGGGGCATGATCAGAATGGCAAAGGCACTCATGGTCGGGTTCTGCCCGATCATGACCCCGACAAGACCGATGATCGTCAGGATGTCGCGCCCGACACTGACGACCAGCATCTCGAGGACGCTGCGGGCCGCCTTGGTGTTGTGCTGAACACGAGCCGAGAGATCGCCGACCGACGTGTGGTCGAAATAGGCAAGGTCCTGTTCGGTGATGCGTTGAAACATCCGGCGCTGGCAATCGGCAACGATCGAATTGCCGATCCGGCTCAGGATGACCATCTGACCGTAGGTCGAGGCCCCCTTGATCATGAAGATCATCATGACGAAGCCCGCGATCACATAGATCATGTACTCGTCGCGGTTGATGAAGACCTGGTTGATGACGTCCTTCATGATCCAGGCGCTTGCCGCCGTGGATCCCGCAACCGCCGCCATACAGATGAAGGCGAGGATGTATCTGGATGTGTACTGACGGGCGTTTTCCAGAACAAGCCGCCGGATGAGCTGCACCGAGCCCTCCGGATCCTTGAAGACCTGCCAGTTTGCAGGATTAAGCACCGTTTGCTTGCCTTTCATGCCGAAAGGGCCGGTGGTTCCGGCCCTCGTCCTGACGCTCCGTCAGAAACTCAAGCTTCCGGCAAATTGAGCCGAATGTTGAGTTCGCGCAAGTGCTGCATCTCCGGTTCGGACGGAGCCCCCATCATCAGATCCTCGGCGCGCTGGTTCATCGGGAACATGATGACTTCGCGGATGTTGATCTCGTCGGCCAGCAGCATGACGATGCGGTCGATCCCGGCCGCGCAGCCGCCGTGCGGCGGCGCGCCGTACTGGAACGCGGTCGCCATGCCGCCGAAACGCCGGTCGACTTCCGCATTGCTGTAGCCGGCGATTTCGAACGCCTTGTACATGATTTCGAGACGATGGTTCCGGATCGCGCCCGACAGGAGTTCATGACCGTTACAGGTCAGATCGTACTGATAGCCACGCACGTCAAGCGGATCCCCCTCAAGGGCTTCCAGTCCGCCCTGGGGCATGGAGAACGGATTATGTTCGAAGTCGATCTCGCCGGAGTCCTCGTCGCGCGCGAAGATCGGGAAGTCCACGATCCAGGCGAATTCGAACCTGTTGAGATCGGACAGGCCGAGTTCCTCGCCGATAATGTTGCGCGCCTTGGCGGCAACGCGCTCGAAGCTCTTCGGCTTGCCGCCGAGGAAGAAGGCGGCATCGCCGACCTCAAGGCCGAGCTGGACGCGGATCGCCTCGGTGCGCTCCGGGCCGATGTTCTTGGCCAGCGGGCCGGCCGCTTCCATGGAGCCGTCCTCTGCCTTGCGCCAGAAGATGTAGCCCATGCCCGGAAGACCTTCTTCCTGGGCGAACTTGTTCATCCGGTCGCAGAACTTGCGGCTGCCGCCTTTGGGCGCCGGAATCGCGCGGATTTCCGTGCCCGGCTGTTCCAGGAGCTTGGCGAAGATGGCAAAGCCGGAGCCGGCGAAATGCTCGGACACGATCTGCATCTTGATCGGGTTGCGCAGGTCCGGCTTGTCGGAGCCGTACCAGAGCATGGAATCCTTGTAGGCGATCTGCTGCCAGCCGCGGTTGACCGGACGGCCACCGCCGAATTTCTCGAAGCAGCCGGCCAGCACCGGTTCCATGGTGTCGAACACGTCCTGCTGGGTGACGAAGGACATTTCCACGTCGAGCTGATAGAAGTCCGTCGGCGAGCGGTCGGCGCGCGGGTCTTCATCGCGGAAGCAGGGCGCGATCTGGAAATACTTGTCGAAGCCCGACACCATGATCAGCTGCTTGAACTGCTGCGGGGCCTGGGGCAACGCATAGAACTTGCCCGGATGCAGGCGCGACGGCACCAGGAAGTCACGGGCGCCTTCCGGCGAGGAAGCCGTGAGGATCGGCGTCTGGAATTCGTTGAAACCGATGTCCCACATGCGCTGGCGCAGGTCGGCGACCACCTTCGAGCGCAGGATCATGTTCTGATGGAGCTTTTCCCGGCGCAGGTCCAGGTAACGGTGCTTCAGGCGGACTTCTTCCGGATATTCCAGCTCGCCGAAGACCGGCAGCGGCAGTTCCTTGGCCGCGCCGAGGATCTCCATGTCGCGGATGAAGATTTCGACCTCACCGGTCGGAAGTTCCGGGTTGATGGTTTCCTCGGTGCGCTTCTTCACATCGCCGTCGATACGGATGCACCATTCGGAGCGCACGGTTTCGGCCAGATTGAAGGCGGAGGAATCCGGATCGACCACGCATTGGGTGATGCCGTAGTGATCGCGCAGATCGATGAACAGCAGGCCCCCGTGATCGCGGACACGGTGAACCCATCCGGACAGGCGCGTCGTTTCGCCAACATGGGTTGCGCGCAGATCGCCGCAGGTGTGACTACGGTAGGGGTGCATGTATTCCTCGACTGGTTCGAAAACAAACAGAATTCGTTCGCGCCCTCCAGAGAGGGCCACGCCGGCTGGAAAAGCCACGTCAGCGGCATAAAGTCAAGGGATGGCCCGCCACAGTGCCCCGGTTTCGAAGCTCAACTTTAACGGAAAGGCACCGTGGCCGGCGCTTCCATCAATCCACCGCCTGCAACAGGGGATGCCACTGTCCGCGGAATTCGTGGGACTTGGCATCGTGGTAGTCGAACACCCCTGCCCCGGTTGCGGCGTGTTTGGCATAAAGCACCCGGTCCGATATGCGACAAAGCACCGGATAGCCTTCGTCCGCCAGCTTCCGTTCCAGTTCCGCAACCTGGGTAGAGCGGCGGGTCACCCGGTTGGCGACCAGATGAATGTCCGCCTTGCCCTTGCGTATCCGCTTGATTTCCGAAATCCCGTTGAGGAAGCGGATGGTCGCATCCCAGTCGAACACGGACGGCAGGACCGGCACAACGATATCGGAGGCTTCGGAAATCAGCGTTTTGGCAAGTTCGCTGCGCATTCCGCCGGGGCCGTCGATCACCACCGCATCGAGGTCCTTGAGCTTCTGACCGATGGCTTCGGCCTTGGTCCAGTTCAGGCCTTCGATCACGGCCAAATCTTTGGGACGCCGTTTGGTCCATGCCAGGCTCGACTTCTGCCTGTCGGCATCGGCGAGCGCCACGTCCTCTCCACGAGAGGCCAGAGCAACGGCGAGATTCGTGGCGATTGTCGTTTTGCCGCATCCTCCCTTCGAATTGACAACGAGAATCTTCCGCATCCCTGCCTCCCTTTACGTAACACGCCTGCCGCCGCGCCGATTGTCCTGCAGACCACCCCAGATAGGCGCACTTAATGCGTCTTTTCAAGGGTAAGCTTTTGCAAACGCACCATTTCGTGGCGACAAAGCGGCAGGACTGAGGTATACGTCGTCGTCACCATGGAAGATGTGATTACAACGACAAAAGACCTTGCCGCTGCCTGCCAGCGCCTTTCGTCTCATGACTATGTGACCGTCGATACCGAATTTCTTCGGGAGACGACGTTTTGGCCCAAACTGTGTGTCATCCAGATGGCAGGTCCGGGCATGGCCTTCATCGTCGATGCGCTGGCGGAAGGCCTGGACCTTGCGCCGTTCTTCGACCTGATGCGCAATGAAGACGTTACCAAGGTCTTCCACGCGGCCCGACAGGACATCGAAATCGTCTACCATCTGGGCGGGCTGATTCCCGCGCCGCTGTTCGACAGCCAGGTGGCCGCCATGGTCTGCGGGTTCGGCGATTCCATTTCCTACGATCAGCTGATCTACAAGGTGACCGGCGCGCAAATCGACAAGTCATCGCGGTTCACCGACTGGGCCCGGCGGCCGCTTACCAAGAAACAGCTCGACTATGCGCTGGCGGACGTCACCCACCTGCGTGACGCCTACCAGTTCCTGAAGGCCAATCTCGCCGAACAGGACCGCAGCCATTGGGTTCAGGACGAGATGAAGGTCCTGACCTCCGAAGGCACCTACCGGACCGAGCCCGCCAATGCCTGGCAGCGCCTGAAGATGCGGGTGCGCAAGCCGGTCGAGCTTGCGGTGATGAAAGAAGTGGCCGCGTGGCGGGAGACGGAAGCGCAGACGCGCAACGTGCCGCGCAGCCGGGTCCTGAAGGACGATGCGATCTACGAGATCGCTGCCCAGCAGCCGCAGTCCTCCGAGGCGCTCGGCAGGCTCCGGACCATTCCGCGCGGTTTTGAACGCTCGAAGTCCGCCGACGACATTCTGAAGGCGGTTCGGGCCGCGCTGGCCATTCCGCGCGACCAGTTGCCGAGACTGCCCAAGGGCCGCGCGGCCCCGGACGGTTCGGCCGCCGCGGTCGACCTGCTCAAGGTCCTGCTCAAGCTTGTCAGCGAAGCCCACGGGGTTGCCGCGAAGGTGATTGCCACGGTCGACGACCTGGAAAAGATCGCAGCCGACGACAATGCGGATGTGGCCGCGCTGAAGGGTTGGCGCCGGGAGTTGTTCGGCGAAGTCGCCTTGAGGCTGAAGCGGGGTGAAGTCGCGCTGGCATTCCAGGACCGCCAGATCGTCGCCCTGGACCAGACGGGCTCGGAACAACGCGTGTCGTCATCGACACAGGCCGCCGAATAAGCCCGATCAGCCGATCGCGATCGAGCAGCCGCTCTTGAATAGCCGGGCGAACTGTTTGAATCGCTTCATCAGGCGTTCCCCGTCGAGGGCGGCCAGTTTCGGCGACAGTTTCATCACCATCTCATCTGATGCCCTGGTGATGGTCACGTGCGGCAACACCCCGTCCATGGAGGCGGTCAGCAGAGACGCCACCCGCATCGCCGCCCCCAGGATCCGCGCCCGGTCGCGCAGGCGGTCGGTGAAAAGCGTGCGGATGACCGGCGAGAGCGCCGCTTCGCCCAGCCCCTGGTGCCTGTAGAAAACGGAAGCGGCCAGATAGGCCCTGCCCGCGTGGTCGAGCCCGACGAATGCCGCGTTGGAGATGATGTTCAGGCTCTGCTCGCCGCGATAGTCGGGATGGGCCCGCCAGCCGATATCCGACAGCAGGCAGGCGGCATGGCGCAACCGGCGTTCGTATTCGTTTTCATCGATTCCCAGTTCGGCGAAAATCCTGTCGGTCCAGCCGATCAGTTCCTCCGCGAATTCCGGCGACCGGGCGCGAAGGACGGCGAGCTCTCGGGCGGCCTCGATCAGCGGATCCTGCTCCTGCAGGTCGAGGGGAAGCGCTTCATGCAGCAGCCCTTCGCGCACCCCTGTCGCCGACATGACCACCTTTTCCGCATTCATGGCCTGCAGGGCGCGTTCCATGACAACCGCACCGAACGGCACCAGCGGGCGGCGCTGCTTTGAAACCACCTCCGCATGCGGGACATCTTCCAGATTGCGCTTGGAGATGGAGCGGCAAAAGGCAATCGCCTCTTCGGCCGGTATCTCGTAATTGTGCATCACATGCAGAGGATAGTCGTTCTGGACCAGATGGAGACGCGCCAGCGAACGCCAGGTCCCGCCGACCGCATAGAAGGTTCGCTCTCCGGGCTCCATGCGCGGCCACGCGTAGCCCTTGAGGCTCTCGTCGGTGATCTTGCGCGCCTTTGAAATATCGCCTTCCGACATTTCCTGAAGACGCAAGCCCCCCAGGGGGAACGTGCTTCCCACTCCAGGCTTGGCGCCGGATACCTCGACAAGTTCCAGACTGCCGCCGCCCAGATCCCCGACGATACCCCTGGGGCGCCAGAAGCCGGCAATCACGCCAAGGGCGGAGTAATAAGCCTCCTCGTTGCCGTTCAGAATGCGCACTTTGGCGCCGAGAATTTCCTCGACCCTGGCAACGAACCTGGAGCCGTTTTCCGCGTCGCGGACGGCCGCTGTCGCAACGATATGGGTTTCCTGCACGCCGATATGATCGCACAGAGCCCGCAACCTCGAGAGCTCCTTGAGAGCCAGGTCGACGGATTCCTGCGCCAGCCTGCCCGTTGCCGCAACACCCCGGCCAAGGCCGGCCAGGATCTTCTCGTTGAACAGCATGGTCGGCATGCGGGCCTTGCGTTCGTAGACCACAAGGCGGACGGAGTTCGATCCGATATCGATAACCGCAACCGGTCCGGTTCCGTTCAGCCGTCCACGGACGGATTTGCTGGCAGCCATGTCAACCCCGCTGCGGGCGTTCCAGGAATGGGCGCGGCCGGTCGCTTTTCAGCGACTTGCCCCGCCCCGACAGAGACGGATTCGTCATGAAGTACTGATGCGCGTTGAACGGCTGTTCGTTGGGCGCAGGCATAATGCGCTCATGCCCGCCATCGGGCAGAATCCGCCAGCTTTGCTGATTGTCTTTCAGGTTCGCGACCATGATCTGGTCGAGAACCTGTTCATGGACCGTCGGCGTCAGCAGGGGAACCAGAACCTCCACGCGCCGGTCGATATTGCGCGGCATCAGGTCGGCAGAGCCGATATAGATATGCGCCTGCGGTGACGGCAGGCCGTGGCCATTGCCGAAGCAGTAAATGCGCGAATGCTCCAGGAACCGGCCGACGATCGATTTCACCCGGATGTTATCCGACAGGCCCTCGATCCCCGGCCGCAGGCAGCAGATGCCGCGAATGACCAGATCGATCTGCACTCCGGCCTGGCTTGCCCGATAGAGCGCGTCGATGATTTGCGGATCGACCAGCGAATTCATCTTCATCCAGATCTGGGCCGGACGGCCGGCTTCCGCATGGGCGATCTCGGCTTCGGTCAGTTCCAGCATGCGTTTGCGCAGGTTCACCGGGGAAACCGCCAGGTAATCGAGTTCCGCCGGTTGGGCATAGCCCGTAATGTAGTTGAACACGCGTGCGGCATCCTGGGCGATCCCCGGATCGTCGGTAAAGAACGACAGATCCTCATAGATGCGCGCCGTGATCGGATGGTAGTTGCCGGTGCCGATGTGGCAGTAGGTCTTCAACTGTCCGTGCTCACGCCGGACCACCATGGACAGTTTGGAGTGGGTCTTCAGCTCGATGAAGCCGAAGACGACCTGCACGCCTGCCCGTTCCAGATCGCGCGCCCAGCGGATATTGGCTTCCTCATCGAACCGGGCTTTCAGCTCGACAAGCGCGGTCACCGACTTGCCGGCCTCGGCCGCTTCGGCCAGCGCCTTGACGATGGGGCTGTCCTTGGAGGTGCGGTAGAGCGTCTGTTTGATCGCAACGACATCCGGATCCTGGGCCGCCTGCCGGAGATACTGCACCACCACATCGAAAGACTCATAAGGGTGATGGACGATGATGTCCTTCTGGTGGATCGCCGCCAGACAGTCGCCGCCATGTTCCCGGATCCGCTCCGGGAACCGCGCCGTATAGGGTTCGAACTTCAGATCCTTGCGTTCCAGGTCGACGATCTGGGACAGGTTGTTGAGCGCAAGCAGGCCATCGGCCAGGAAGATCTCGGAATCCGAGACATCCAGCGCGTCGGCCACGAATTCGCGCAAGGCCGGCGGTGTGGTGTCCTGGATTTCCAGACGAATGACCGACCCGCGCCGGCGGCGTTTCAGCGCGCTTTCGAACAGCCGGACCAGGTCTTCGGCTTCTTCCTCGATTTCCAGGTCGGAATCGCGAATGACCCGGAACGCGCCCTTGCCGCGGATCTCGTATCCGGGAAACAGCCTGCCGATAAACAAGCCGACGACCCGTTCGATCGCAATGAACCGCGCAACGCCGTTCTCGCCGTCTTCGAGGCGAACAAAGCGCTCCACCTGTCCGGGGATGCGCAGCAGCGCGATCATGCCGCGTCCGCCGGATACCGGGACCAGTTCGAACACGATGGAAAAACCGAGGTTCGGGATAAACGGGAAAGGGTGCGCCGGGTCGATTGCAAGCGGTGTCAGGACCGGGAAGATGTAAGACAGGAAGTGATCCTCGAGCCAGCCCTTCTCCTGCGCGGTCAGACTGTCGACGCTCAGGATTTCGATACCGTTTTCGGCAATCACACCGCGCAGCTCGCGCCAGATTGCCTGCTGGGAATCCTGCAGGTCGCGGACCGCTTCGGAAATTTTCTGAAGCTGCTCGGTCGGCGTCAGCCCGTCGTCGGAGGTGTTGGTCACGTCGGCGCGCTGCTGACCGCGCAGGCCGGCGACGCGGACCATGAAGAACTCATCCAGATTGTTCGCCGAAATGGAGAGAAACCGAACCCGCTCCAGCAATGGATGGTTCGAGTTCATGGATTCTTCCAGAACGCGCCGGTTGAACTGCAGCCAGGACAGTTCCCGGTTCATGAAACGCGCGGGCGAGCCTGCCAGCTCACCTGTACCGTTCCCCTCGCTCCCCGGCTCGGCGCCGGCAGCCGGCGCCTGCAATGTCTGGGAAAGATCGACGGTCTCGTTCATCTCGCTTCCTTGTCCTGCCTATCACACCATCCGGGCTTATCACCCGCGCCGCGCCAACGGGACGCGGCGATCCGGCGCAGCGCCTATCATGGACATATGACGTTTCTAACGCGTCCGGCAGCACTTTGCCGCCTCACAAGCTACCCAAGCCTTACTTATGCACGTTTTCCAGGACGCGGCCGGCCAGGGGCTTGGTGATTTTCGCACGGCCGGCAAGCGATTCCCGATCGATTGCATCGACCACCTTCATGGCGACACCAAGCGACCGCTCCATGCGCACAACCAGATAATCGACGACACCGAGGTCGATGGCAATCTGCCGGTCGGCGAACAGCTTGACCAGTACCCGGCGCAGAAGGTCGTCGTCCGGCTCCTCGATCTCTATGGGAGCAGCGGCGCGCAAACGCGACATCAGATCCGGCAAGGTAATCCCCCAGGCGGCCGGCCAGGTCCGGCTCGTGATCAGGACCGGCACCCCTGCCTGTCGCGCGGCATTCAAGAGATGGAACAAAGCCGTTTCGTCGATGCCGCGATGGGCATCCTCGACAACCACCGCCTCTCCCGTGACGAGATCGGCGACGGCCTCGCTCACCAGTTCACCGGCCTTGACGACCGCAGCGCCGGTTTCGGCGTGGAAGGCTTCGACCAGATGGGTTTTACCCGATCCGACAGGCCCGGCGAGGATGACGACCGGTGCCGGCCAGTCGGGCCAGGCACCGAGCAACTCGAATGCGGCCCGGTTGGATTTTCCCACCAGATAATCATCACGGCCGAGCGCCGCTTCGTGCGGCAGCACCAAAGGCAACTGGCGAGGAGTTTCCGCCATGGAGTACGCGCCTATTCTGGGTCGGCAGGCTCCGGGCCGCCGACACCCTTGTAAATCGGGCTTGCTAGGTACTGCCTCAGGGCGAACCGCGCAAGTACACCGATCATGGCCGCAGCCGGGACGGCGATCAACATCCCCACGAAACCAAACAGATATCCAAAGGCGAACAGGGCGAACATCAGCGTTACAGGATGAAGGCCCGTCTTGTCTCCGATCAGATTCGGCTGAAGGATATTGCCTTCCAGGAACTGTCCGACGGCAAAGACCGCGGCGACCATCAGGATCATGGTCCAGTCCGGCCAGAACTGGACAAGGGCGACGCCGAGCGACACGATCAGTCCGAGACTGGCGCCGACAAACGGAATGAAACTCACCAGCCCGGCGCCCATTCCGATCAACAGGCCGAAATTGAGGCCGGTAAGCGCAAGGCCGACCGCGTAGAACGTCCCCAGAATGATACAGACGGAAACCTGGCCGCGGACGAAACCGGAAACAACGTCGTCCATTTCCCGCGCCAGATTGCGAATTTCCTCCAGATGATCCCTCGGCAGCCAGCCGTCGATGCGCGCGATCATCTGGTCCCAGTCCCGCAACAGATAAAAAGCGACCACGGGCGTAATCACGAACAGGGACAGGATCGACAAAAGCGCCTGCCCACCGCTCCAGACCTGCTTGGCAAGCCCGCCAAGCCAGGACGCGCCCTGCCCCATCAGCTTGCCGAAGGACGACTGCAGATCTTGCGGGTTGATGCCTGTGAGGGCCACAAGCCGCTCGCCGAAATTCTGCGACATCAGCTCATGCAATGAGCGCACCAGATCCGGCAGTTTCTCCAGAAAGCCGGCGAGTTGGTTTCCAAGGACGGGCACGAGCAGAACGAAGAACAGGACAAGGACGAAGATGAAGGCGAGCAGAATGGTCAAGGTCGCCCAGAGGCGGCTGAAGCCGAGCGTTTCCAACCGATCGCAGACCGGGTCGAGCAGATAGGCGACCGCCATACCGGCAACGAAAGGCAACAGGATCTGCGAGAAAACCGCCAGAAAGGCGATAAACGCGATCAGGGAGACTGTCCAGAACCCCAATTGTCGGCGCAATGTCATCTTGGTTCCCCGCTTCCGGACGAAATGCAATCCCGGGTGATTGTGTTCGCAGGCATGATTGCACTTAGCCTCAGTTAAATCGTCAAAACAAGGGCATGACCGTGCCATGATCAGCCTGCACAATCGCGTAACCCTTGTTTTCGCCCGCGCCAGCCTGTATGCGCGGCACATTAATTTTCAAGCGCCGCAGCACCGGAGTGCCGTCATGAGCCAGGAAGAACAGCCCCAAGCGACCAATGGTTTGACCTATGCCCAGGCGGGCGTCGATATCGATGCCGGTAATGAGCTGGTTCGCCGGATCAAACCGCTGGTGAAAGCCACCTCGCGGCCGGGCGCGGACAGTGACATCGGCGGCTTTGGCGGCCTGTTCGACCTGAAGGGCGCGGGTTTCAAGGATCCGATCCTGGTGGCAGCCAATGACGGGGTCGGCACCAAACTGAAAATCGCTATCGACACCGGCCAGCACCGCACGGTCGGGATAGATCTCGTCGCCATGTGCGTCAACGATCTCGTCGTCCAGGGCGCCGAACCGCTGTTCTTCCTCGACTATTTCGCCTGCGGGGCGCTGGATGTGGACCAGGCGACCGATGTTGTCGCGGGAATCGCCGACGGCTGCAAGATGGCGGGAGCGGCACTGATCGGCGGCGAAACGGCGGAAATGCCGGGTATGTATGGTGAAGGCGACTACGACCTTGCCGGCTTTTCCGTAGGCGCGGTCGAGCGTGGCGCGATCCTGCCGCGCCGGGATGTCGGCGCAGGCGACGTGCTTCTGGGACTGGCCTCCTCCGGCGTCCACTCCAACGGCTATTCCATGGTCCGCAAGATCGTCGAACTGTCCGGTCTCGCCTGGTCCGACAAGGCGCCCTTCGACGGGGCAAAAACCCTGGGCGAAGCGCTGATGGCGCCGACGAAAATCTATGTGAAGCCGCTTCTGGCCGCCCTCAAAGCGTCCGGCGGCATCAAGGCGCTTGCCCATATCACCGGCGGCGGCCTGCCGGAAAACCTGCCCCGGGTGCTTCCGGATGAAACCTCCGCCCGCATCGACCTGTCCGCGATTTCGGTTCCCCCGGTCTTTGGCTGGCTCGCCAAGGCCGGCGGCGTTGCGGAGAAGGAAATGCTCAGGACCTTCAATTGCGGTGTCGGTATGGTCGTTGTGGTCTCCGCAGAGGAAGCCGACACGGTGGCGGCCGTCCTGGAGCAGGAAGGCGAAACCGTGTTCCGGATCGGCACCATTCAGGCCACAGGCCCTCAGCCGGTGCTGTTCGACAACGCCCTGGGGCTCGGGAAATGAGCGAACGGAAGAAAATCGCCGTCCTGATTTCCGGCCGGGGCAGCAACATGGCCTCGCTGATTTCCGCGAGCATGGACCCCTCCTATCCGGCTGAAATCGCGCTCGTGATTTCGAACAAGCCAGGGGCTGCAGGCCTTGAACGGGCGGCCGAATTCGGTATTGAAACGGCCACCGTCGACCACACGGAATTCTCGGGCGACAGGCAAGCCTTTGAGCGCGCTCTCGATGAAAAGCTGAAAGCCCGCGGTATCGAGTTCGTCGCCCTTGCCGGCTTCATGCGGCTGTTGTCGTCCTGGTTCGTCACCCAGTGGCGCGACCGGGTGATCAACATCCATCCGGCTCTGCTGCCGAGCTTCAAGGGCCTTCACACCCACGAGCGGGCGCTGGAGGAAGGAGTCAAGCTGCACGGTGCGACCGTGCATTTCGTTTCTGCCGAAATGGACGACGGACCGATCATCATTCAGGGCGCCGTGCCGGTTCTTGAGGACGACACCCCGGACACCTTGGGCGAGCGCGTTCTGGCGGTGGAACACAAGATCTACCCAAAGGCGCTGGCACTTGTCGCCTCGGGGCGGGCAAAGGTCAAAGACCACCGGGTCGCAATTGCCGGGGAAGACACCGAGCAGGCGGGCCCCGTCCTAATCTGGCCCTAAGCCGGTCTAGCCGGCTTGCCGGCTAGACCGGCTTAGGGCTAGACCTTCTGCACCCAAACGGCCGTGTCGTGGAACGCGGCGCCGCCATAAGGTGCGGCCGGGTCGGCGCCGGTCAGGGTGTTGATGCCCTTGCCGTCCGGGAAGGCTTCGTTCGGCCAGATGCCTTCCGAAATCACCGTGCCCGGCGTCAGGCCTTCCACATAGCGCGCATGGAGCGTGACGGTGCCCCGGTTGTTGCCCATCTCCACCAGGTCGCCGTCGTTAATCCCGTGGGCTTCCGCGTCCTCCTGCAGCATCCAGACCTCGGGCCGCTTTTCCTTCTTTTGAGAACTATCCGTCTCGTTGAAGGTGGAGTTGAGGAACGACCGGGCGGGCGCGGTCACCAGCCGGAACGGATGACGTTCGCTGGCATGCTCCAGGTACTCCCAGTGGTCCGGCAGTTCGGGCATGGTCGTCCAGGGTCCGAGCGGACCGATCGGCGACTTGTTCGGCGACGCGGACCGTCCCCAATCGGGACGGAAATGGAACTTGCCGTCCGCATGGGCGAAGCCACTCAGGTAATGCGCGTTCTCGAAATCCGGCTGCAGGTCGATCCAACGGTTTTCCTCCAGCTCTTCAAGCGTGCCGTAGCCGGAGTTCTTGAGCAGCCAGTCGATATGCTCGCGGGCGGTCATGTGGAAGCCCGGATGCTGGTCGGCGCCGAGGCGTTTTGCCAGCTCGTTCAGGACGACCAGGTTTTCGCGCGGGCCGTCGGGCGCATCGACGACCTCGGGACCGAGCATCAGATACTGGTGCCCACCGCCCTTGTAGACGTCGTCGTGTTCCAGGAACTGGGTCGCCGGCAGAACCACGTCGGCCATCTTCGCCGTCTCGGTCATGAATTGCTCGTGGACGCAGACAAACAGGTCCTCGCGGGCAAAGCCTTTCTTGACCAGTTCCTGCTCCGGCGCGACCGAAACCGGATTGGTGTTCTGGATCAGCATGGCGGTCACCGGCGGCCCGTCCTGCAGGGCGTCCTCGTCGCCGGTCAGAACGCGACCGATCAGGGACTGGTCCAGAAACCGGGTTTCCGGGCTGCGCAACTCCGGCGCCTCGATCATGGACTTGTCGAGCTCGTAGATCGCGCCGTTGTTGTGAAAGACGCCGCCGCCTTCATATTGCCAGCAGCCGGTGACGGCTCCGATCGATGCGGCCGCATGCATGGAAACCGCGCCGTTGCGGGCGCGGGTAAAGCCGTAACCGAGCCGGAAATAGGTGCGCTTCACCTCGCCGATCTGCCGGGCGACCTCTTCGATCTGCGCGGCCTGAAGCCCGGTAATGCCGGCCGCCCATTCCGGTGTCTTGGTCTGAAGATGGGCTTCGAGCTCTGCCGGGCAGTCGGTGTATTTTTCCAGATAGGCGCGGTCGGCGAACCCGTCGCGGAACAACACATGCATGATCGCGCAGGCCAGAGCCGCATCGGTCCCGGGTTTCAGGACGAGGCCGACATCGGCCTGTTTCATGGTCTCTGTCCGGTAGACGTCGATGACGATGATCCGCGCGCCGCGTTTCTTCCGAGCCGTAATCGCGTGGGTCATGACATTGACCTGGGTCGCGACCGGATTGGTGCCCCAGATCACGACCTGGTCGGAGACAGCCATTTCCCGCGGATCGGGACCGGCCAGCTTGCCCGTTCCCGCAACTATGCCGGTCCAGGCATTGTTGGTGCAGATGGTGTCGAACTGAAGCGAGTAGCCCTTGGCGTGGCGGAAACGATGGATGGAATCGCGCTGCACCTGGCCCATGGTGCCGGCGTAATGATAGGGCCAGACGGTCTGCGGCCCGTGTTCGGCCTCCGCTGCCAGAAACTTTTCCGCGACCAGATCGAGTGCCTCGTCCCATGAGATTTCCTCGAACCGCCCCTCGCCTTTCGGACCGACCCGGCGCAGCGGCTTCAACAGCCGGTCAGGGTGGTAGAGGCGCTCGGAATAACGGGCGACCTTGGCGCAGATGACGCCGGCCGTGTAGGCGTTTCCGGAGGCGCCACGCAGGCGGCCGATCCTGCCGTCATTCAGGACATCGACATCAAGCGCGCAGGTCGACGGGCAATCGTGCGGACAGGCGGAAAAAGCACTGGCCGTCTCATGTTTGGTCATATCGGGTCTTTCTCGCAACTACCGGCTTTCAAACCGGACCAGCGAGTCTTGACAACTAAGGGGCGCTGTCAAGCGCCCCTCGCCATTGTTTGGTTCCGGTGATCAGCTCCCGCTGCACGGGGTGCCCCCGCCCGGTCCACCGGGACGCGGACCGGAGCCGAAGCCGGGCCCCTGCCCCGGACCGGGCCTTTGGCCGGACATGGCGACACCGCGCGGCGGCGGCATGCGCGCCTGCGCTCCGCCCGGGCCGCCACGGCCCTTGAGCTTCATGAAGGACGCGTCCGGCGTCCCCATCCAGCAGCGCGGGATAAAGGGAAAGGTGTCGGTCAGGACGTACTGGTATGTGCCATTCGGATATTCCGGGGTTACGGCAAAGCGGCCGTTGCATTGGTCGAGATCGCCACGGCCTTTTGCATAGGTCCAGTCCCGGGTGAACTTGCCGTCGTACCGGCCGCCCGGACCACTCGGGCGAACCCCGCTCCTGATCACATAACTGCTTCTCAGCTTTGTCATCGCGGAAGGACGTTGCGGATCGCTGTAGCCATAGGGTCCGTAGATCGGAAAGCCGTCGGCAGCAAAACCAAGGAGCGCCGGAACGGTTCGGCCGCCTTCCGACGTCAGAACGCCGGCCGGTATGCCGTGATAGTGATAGGTTCCGTCCGGCTGGACATGGGCATTGTATTTGTCCAGGCCAAGCCGGCAGGCGCCACCCATGGCCTCATAATTCCAGCCGGAGCGCCGGTCATTTTGCCAGAATTCCGCGGTCGCAGGATCCATCAGGACACCATTGACGGCAATGCCGAATGCGGCATGGTTGGTTGGCGTAGCCCGGCCGGTCTTTTGCGGATTGACCGGCACGCGCAACTGATAGTTCTTCTTGGAAATCCGGTTCGGATTGCCGGAGTTGGGGAAATGCCCAGGGGCCTTGAGCGGATAGCCGTTTGCGTGAATGTAGCGATAGGCCCCCTCGACGGTGATTGTCGCCGCGGCATCGGCCGGCGGAAGCATCAGATCCCAGACTTCCTCAGACAGGGATTTTTCTTCGACGGCATGTTCGCCGGCAAGGACATGGCCGTCTTCGTGGGCCTGGGCCGTGGCGGCCAGAACCGTTCCCAGGACGGCAAGTGTCATGCGCATGGTAGTCTCCCAAAGGTTTGTCGAGCCCGCGACGCCTGTGACCCTGCCTGCTAACTCCTTGTAATCCTATCAAAAAACTGTCGGAAATTGTATCAGAACGTAACAGGGCCGGCCCTTTCGGACCGGCCCTGCCAAATTGTAAATGCCTGCTCGCCAGTTAGCCGACGATGTCGCAGCCGGCGAACCAGAAGGCGATTTCCTCAGCGGCAGTTTCCGGAGCGTCGGACCCGTGAACCGAGTTCTCGCCGATGGAAAGAGCGAACTCCTTGCGGATGGTGCCTTCGGCTGCGTCTGCCGGATTGGTGGCACCCATCACTTCGCGGTTCTTGGCGATGGCGTCTTCACCTTCCAGAACCTGAACGACAGTCGGGCCGGACGACATGAATTCGGTCAGTTCGCCGAAGAACGGACGTTCCTTGTGGACCGCATAAAAGGCTTCGGCCTGACGCGGGGACATCCACACGCGCCGGGAGGCGACAACCCGCAGGCCTGCTTCTTCCAGCTTGGCGGTAATGGCGCCCGTCAGGTTACGCTTGGTGGCATCCGGCTTGATCATCGAAAAGGTGCGTTCAATCGCCATGGGTTCGGTCTTTCTCGTTTGTCTGCTGCAGCTGACAGCTTTTTCCGGCCTGCGCGGGATGGCGCCGGACACCGGTTGTGAAAATCGCGCCTCTAATAGCTTTGCGCCGTTTTCCATGCAAGGGGGCCAGGCGATGACATTTTCATGTCATGCGGCCACATGCCGGTTTCACTCCGGCCCGCTGGTCACCCAGCGGTAAGGCAATCCGGCATTTTATCCAACGCGGTATACTCATTTTTACCGGTAATGCTACTTTTACCCGCTCATATTCAACTAATGGTAGATTATGCAATTGCCGCACTTGCAAAATACGGTTGAATCCTCGTAAATCACACCACTGCGAACAATGCATACATTTCGTGATGCATAAGGGAGTGTGTTCGTGAAAGCCTTGTTGAATATGATGATGGAATACAATCGCTGGGCGAACGAGCGCCTTTTTGCCGATTGTGAACAGGTACCAGAAGAAATCTACCACCGCGATCTGAGAACCGAATACGGCTCGATCCACAAGACGCTGGACCACATCCTGCTGGTTGATCTGCTGTGGCTGGAGCGTTTCGCAGGCAGGGGCGACAAATATCCTTCGTTTGACGAGACGATCACCGACACTTTCAAAGAGCTCAAGGCCCGGCGGCAAACGACGGATGAGGAATTGAGCCGCTTCTGCCAGGAGAGCACGGAGGTCGGACTGACCCGCATGGTTCAATTCAGGACCGTCCTTGATCCGGCGACAATAGAACAGCCGGTGGGAGGCGCCATCATTTTGCTGTTTCACCATCAAAGTCACTATAGGGCACAGGCTCAGGCTCTGCTCAGCATGCAGGGCTACGAGCCGCAGATCCTCAACCTCATGTTTTTCCAGCGACAGACCGGCCTTGGATTGATGGGCTGAAAATGACGTGTGCTGCTTCCAGCTTTTGATGGATATCGGCTCTTGAGCAAGCTAATTTGCTCTGGCCTACAGCCGTTCCCGGTCTGCGGGGCAGTCACTCGGAGAATGAGCTATGGTGGGTCGAGCCTGCCGGATTATTCGTTTTCCCGCACCTTCGGCCGAAGCAGGACGTAAAACCTGCGCGCGCCTCATGCGGATCATCCCGTTCACCGTTTGCGCATTCTGTCTGGTCGCGCTTTCGTGCTTTTTTCCTCTCGGCCCGGCCCAGGCGTCCGGCAATCTGGACCTGCGGCTGGAACGGCTACAGACGGAGGATCTGGAGGATCTGTTCGGCTTCGTCACCGGCAATGTCCTGTTCACGCTCTATCACGAGGGCGGGCATATGCTGGTGTCCGAGTTCGGTCTTCCTATTCTGGGCCAGGAGGAAGACGCCGTCGACAATCTTGCGACCGTCACGATGCTTTCCGTCCATGACCCCGACATGGACTTGTGGCTTTCCAACGCGATGATCGGCTGGTTTCTGATTGCCGAGCGGAATGCCGACGATCTTACCTTCTATGGCGAGCACGATCTCGATCTGCAAAGAGGCTACCGGATCCTCTGCCTGATGGCCGGCAGCGATGAAGCTGCGTTCGGTCAGCTTGCAACCGATCTGGGCCTGCCTTCCGATCGAAGGGCAAGCTGCGCCAACGATTACGAACAGACATGGCAATCCTGGGAGAAAGCAACGAAGGCCCACTTGCGCAGCAGCGAGAAGCCCGCAGGCAGGATTTCGATCTACTATCGGAAGGTTCCCCCGGACCTGGCGTCCATGGAAATTTTCCTGAAGGAAAGCGGGCTCCTTGAACTCGTCGCGGAGAATTTCGATACGCTTTACGCCCTTCCCGACAAGGTGACCTTTACCGCAAGGCCCTGCGGCCAGGAGAATGCCTATTGGGACCCGGACAAACGCGAATTGACCCTTTGCTACGAACTTATGGCGGGATTTGCCGAACTCTATCTGGATCAGGTGGCCACCAACAATTAGCGCTGTAAGGCCTGATAGGACTTGAAAGCACGCCCAAGCTCCTCCAAACATCGCTCCCATGTTGCAGATTACCGACCTAACTTACCGGATCGCCGGACGGCTCCTCATCGACCAGGCCAGCGTCACCCTCCCCGCCCGTTCCAAGACCGGACTTGTGGGGCGCAACGGCGCGGGCAAGTCGACGCTGTTCAAGCTGATCACCGGCGATTTGTCCTCTGAATCCGGCTCGATCCAGATCCCGAAGAGCGCCCGGATCGGCCAGGTCGCGCAGGAAGCGCCCGGCACCGAGGACAGCCTGATCGACGTTGTGCTTGCCGCCGATACGGAACGCACGCGCCTGCTTGAAGAAGCCGAAACCGAGACAGATCCGGCGCGCATTGCCGATATCCATACGCGGCTTGCCGATATCGGCAGTCATACCGCGGAAGCACGCGCGGGCGCGATCCTCTCCGGCCTCGGCTTCGACGCGGAGGCGCAGAAGCGTCCCTGCTCCGCCTTTTCCGGCGGCTGGCGCATGCGTGTCGCCCTGGCCGCGGTGCTCTTTTCCGAGCCGGATCTTTTGCTTCTCGACGAGCCGACGAACTACCTCGACCTGGAAGGCACGCTCTGGCTGGAGAATTACGTTTCCCGCTATCCGCACCAGGTGGTGCTGATCTCCCACGACCGTGACCTGCTCAACAATGCCGTCGACAGCATTGCCCATCTCGACCGGGGCAAGCTGACCTTTTATCGCGGCGGCTATGACAGCTTCGACCGGCAGCGGCGGGAAAAGATGATCCTGCAGCAGAAGGCCAAGGAAAAGCAGGACGAGCAGCGCAAGCACATGCAGGCGTTCGTCGACCGGTTCCGCGCCAAGGCAACCAAGGCACGGCAGGCGCAGTCCAGGCTGAAGATGCTGGAGAAGATGGAGCCGATTGCGGCACTCACCGAAGAAAGCAGCTTTCCGATCCACTTCCCCGATCCGGAGGGCCGCCTGGCGCCGCCGATCCTGAAACTTGAAAACGTCTCCACCGGCTATGACGGCAAGGAAATCCTGAAGCGGCTTACGGTCAATATCGACACCGACGACCGGATTGCCCTGCTCGGCGCCAACGGCAACGGCAAGTCCACCTTCGCCAAGCTGATTTCCGGACGGCTGGATGCCATGAGCGGCGAGATCACCAAGGCGACGAAACTCAAAATCGCCTTTTTCGCCCAGCACCAGCTCGACGAGTTGCGCCCGGCGGAAAACGCCGTCGAACACGTCCGCCGGCTGATGCCCCAGGCACCGGAAGCGCAGGTGCGCGCCCGAGTCGCCCGCTTCGGCCTGCCGACCGACCGGATGGACACCCCGGCGAAAGACCTCTCCGGCGGAGAAAAGGCGCGGCTTTTGCTCGGCCTTGCCACCTTCGACGGTCCGAACCTGCTCATCCTCGACGAGCCGACCAACCATCTTGATATCGACAGCCGCGAAGCGCTGATCCTCGCGCTTAACGAGTTCCAGGGCGCCGTCGTGCTGATTTCCCATGACCGCCATCTGGTGGAAGCCTGCGCCGACCGGCTCTGGCTCGTCGCCGACGGAGGCGTGGCACCCTATGACGGGGATATGGAAGATTATCGCCGTCTGATCCTGCAGGGACCGGACGCGGAGAAAAAGGCGCGCAAGGAAGAGGAGGACGACAAGGGATCGGCCCAGGAGCGCCGCCGCGAGGCGGCCGAAAAACGCCATCTGCTCAAGCCGCTTCGGCAGAAAATCGAGGCGGCGGAGAAGGAGATGTCACGTCTCCAGGACAAGATCGTCAAACTGGATGAAGCACTTGCCGATCCGGAATTCTTCACGCGAGAACCGGACCGGGCCACCAAATTCGCCAAGGAACGGGCCTATTGCGAAAAGAAGCTCGTCAAGACGGAAGAGGAGTGGCTGGAGCTTTCCGCCGAATACGAAGAAGCGAGCTAGAAAGGACCATTCATGGACCGCGCCGCCGCACTGGACACGATCGGCTTCGATGCCGACGACACGCTCTGGCACAATGAAACCGTCTTCAAGCTGACGGAAGACCGCTTTGCCGCGCTTCTCGCCGATTATGCCGACAAGAAACACCTCGAAACGCGCCTCCTCGCCGCCGAGCGGCGCAATGTCACGCACTACGGCTATGGCATCAAGGGCTTCATGCTCTCCATGATCGAAACAGCACTTGAAGTCACCGACCGGAAGGCGCCGGCATCGGTCATCAGCGAAATTCTCGAGGCCGGAAAGGAAATGCTGTCCCACCCGGTAGAGCCCCTGCCCCATGTGCGGGAAACGCTCGAGGCGGTCGCGGGCGACTACCGGCTGGTGTTGATCACAAAGGGTGACCTGTTCGACCAGGAGCGCAAGATCGCGGCATCCGGCCTGGCGGATTATTTCAATGCCATCGAAGTGGTCAGCGAGAAGTCCGCCGACACCTATCAGACGCTTTTCTCGCGTCATGGCTCGGGTGCTGAAAACGCCCTGATGATCGGTAATTCGCTGAAATCGGATATCCTGCCGGCCCTTGAGGCTGGCAGCATCGGCGTGCATGTGCCCTATCAGCTGACCTGGGGGCTGGAGCACGCGGAAGAGCCTGCGAGCCACGACCGGTTTCACAGGATCGACCACATCGGCAAGCTGCTGCAGTTGCTGGAGCGGCTGGGCTGAACCGCAACTGTTTTTGGGAAGAAACATGTCCGGCGAGACCTCGGTACGTACCGAAAAAAGCGGCCCGGTGACGACTGTCATCCTGTCGCGGCCCCATGCCCGCAACGCGGTCGATGATGACACGGCCAACCGTCTCTATGAGGCGTTTCTGGCCTTCGACGACGACAGTGATGCCTCTGTCGCCGTCTTTTACGGCGAAGACGGCGCCTTCTGCGCGGGCTATGACCTGAAGGCGGCCAGCACGCTGACGCAGGAAATGCCCCTCGTGGAGCTGGGCATTCCCGACGTTTGGGCCGGCGGCCGTGGCGACGACATCGCAAAGGGACCGATGGGGCCGAGCCGGCTCACGCTTTCCAAGCCCGTGATCGCCGCCATCTCCGGCCCCGCCGTTGCCGGCGGCATGGAACTGGCCCTGTGGTGCGACATGCGCATCATGGAGGAAAGCGCCTATATGGGCGTCTTCTGCCGCCGCTGGGGCGTGCCGCTGATCGATGGCGGCACCGTTCGCCTGCCGAGGCTTGTCGGCATGGGGCGGGCGATGGACCTGATCCTGACCGGCCGCAAGGTCGAGGCGGACGAAGCCCTGCGCATCGGCCTGTGCGAGCGGGTGGTCGCGGACGGCACCGCCCGGCAGGCGGCGGAAGAACTCGCCGCCGAAATCGCCCGTTTTCCGCAAGCCTGCCTGCGCGCGGACCGGGCGTCCGCACTCGAGGGTTTCGACCTGCCGTTCAACGAGGCCCTGATCCGGGAATGGCGGAACCGGGAAATCTTCGAGCAGGAAGGTCTGGCGGGGGCCAGCCGGTTCTCCGGCGGTGCCGGACGGGGCGGAAAATTCGAGGAAACCTAGTCTTTCCTCTCGACCGGTCCGCCCTTTTCCTCCCAGGTGGAAAAGCCTTCCTTGAGGTGGGCGCAGTCGAAGCCCATTTCCTTCAGGGCTACGGCCGTCAGGGCGGAGCGCCAGCCGGAGCCGCAATACAGCACGAAGGTCTTGTCCTCACCGAAAACCTCCTTGTAATAGGGGCTTTCCGGGTCGACCCAGAATTCGGCCATGCCGCGCGGGCAGTGAAAGCTGCCGGGAATGAAACCGGTGCGCTGGCGCTCGCGCACATCCCGCAGGTCGACCATGACCACATCCGGATTACCGACCATTTCAATGGCGTCGGCCGTTTCGATTTCCTCGACCTGGGCCCGTGCCCGCGCCACCAGATCCGCCGACGAGACTTTCAATTTCGCCATAGTCGTTTCATCCCCTCCCTGTTTGTTATTCATTCTGCGTCTTTATTCCGGCTTCCGGAACAGCGCCATCACGTGCGGGATCGTCCGGTCCGGACGCTCCACGTTGTAATAGTCCTCATCGACCAGCGTGAGCCCGTGCTCGGTAAACCGGAGCCACTCCGACGGCATCATGGGCCAGGGCGGTCCCTTGGCATCACTCCCCTCGTCCCGGCTTCTCGTGATCATCAAAAGGCGTCCGCCTGGAGCGACAAGGCTGGCCAGAACACCGATGGCATCGTGGCGCATGGGGTCCTTCAGGGCCTGCAGGGTATAGCACTCGTGAACGAGGTCGAATTTTCCGGTCCAGTTCTCCGGAAGGGCAAAAAGATCGGCGGCCTGATAATCGACCGTGCTATCCGGAAAGCGCTTTTTCGCCCAGTCGATCGCCTCGGGAGCCAGATCGAAAGCCGTCGTCCGGTATCCGGCGCCCGCCAGCGCTTCCGCGTTATCCCCCAGACCACAGGCGACATCGAGAGCGCTTTCCCCGTTACCCGGATTGCTCGCAAGCCAGTCGACCAGCGCCTTCTTGGGCGCAAGATCCGCCCAGGGAACGGCCGCCGGGTCGCCACCGGCTTCCCGGTAGACCGCCCGGAACCAGGTCTGACGGTCCTCCGCGTCACCGCCATCGGCGCCGGTCAGACGGTCGATCCGCTCACGCGCGGCATCCCGTCTCGCCAGAAACTCTGCAGACTTCAACTCCGCAGACTTCGGATCGCCGATTTCACTCATGCCTTGCGCTCCCATCCGCCCGATGCGGTCTGCTGCCAGTAGGTGACTTCGAACCCCTCCGCTTTCGCCTCCTTCCAGCGCTGACGTGCTTCGGCGATCGCTTCCTGGTCTCGTCCGTCGAACATATAGACAGCCCGTCTATAACCTCCAAGTGACGGCGGATCGGCCCGATCCACCAGAAAACGCACATCCGCCTCATTCGGATTGTCCTGACTGGGGGTCAAAAAGATCGGCTGATGTTCGGCATACCCATCGTCGGCGGTTCCATGCGGCAGAAAGCTGTCGTCGGCAAACGTCCACAAATGGGCATCCAGCGCCCGACAACGTTCCAGGGTTCCGGTCTGCACAACGACCTTCCAGTCCCTTTCCAGACATTTCTGCAAAAGCTTCGGCAGGGCCGCCTCGAGCGGCTGGTCGGTCAGATGATAGAAAAGGACTTCAACACTCATTTGAACACCACTTGCACCGCTTTCGCGTCTCTTGCCCCTACGGGATGATGCAGCGCGGCAACACCTCGCGTTTGTGTGGCACACATCCAGTCACCGCCATGGACTTCCGCTTCGACTCGTATCATTAACGCTTCGAAAATGTCGATTGGCTACTAATGTCGCCGGGACGCCTTGGCTCCACATGATTTGGGGTAGGGACAGACCGGCACGGGGGCCGGATCTGACACAACGGGGGATTTGATGCTAGGACGCGTCGTTGTATTTTTCGCGCTCGTTTTCGCCATTGCCGGCGCCACCGCCGGTATGGGCCTTATCGTGACTGAACAGGCAACCGCCTGTCAGGCCTACAAGACCTGCTGAAAGCGGACGGATTCAACATTCAGCCTTCACGGGCGAACGAACAAAAACCCGCCGATCCGGCGGGTTTTTGCATTTCCGGGCCGCTTACTTTTCGTAGAAGGACGAAACCAGCCGGTCGAGCAGGCGGACACCGTAGCCCGACGCCCAGCCCTGGTTGATTTCGTTTTTCGGAGAACCGAAAGCCGTGCCCGCGATGTCCAGGTGTGCCCAGGGCATGTCATTGGCAAAACGCTGCAGGAATTGGGCCGCCGTGATCGAACCGGCCCACCGGCCGCCTGTGTTTTTCACATCCGCGTTGGGGGTATCGATCAGCTTGTCATAATCCGGGCTGAGGGGCATGCGCCACACCGCCTCCCCGGTCTCGTCCGCCGCCGATTTCAGTTTTTCGGCCAGGTCGTCGTTGTTGGAGTAGAGACCGGCGTTGTGGTTGCCGAGCGCGACAATGACGGCGCCGGTGAGCGTTGCCAGATCGATCATGAAAGCCGGTTTGAACCGGTCCTGCGTGTACCACATGGCATCGGCCAGAACGAGCCGGCCCTCCGCGTCGGTGTTGAGGATCTCGATCGTGGTTCCGGACATGGCCTTGACGATGTCGCCCGGGCGCTGCGCATTGCCGTCGGGCATGTTTTCCACCAGCCCGATCACGCCGATCACATTCGCCTTGGCCTTCCTGGCGGCCAGCGCATGCATCAGGCCGGTGACGGCGGCCGCCCCGCCCATGTCTCCCTTCATCTCTTCCATTCCGGCCGCCGGCTTGATGGAGATGCCGCCGGTGTCGAAAACGACGCCCTTGCCGACGAAGGCGAGCGGCGCCTCATTCTTCTTGCCGCCGTTCCAGCGCATGATGACGAGGCGCGGCGGCCGGGTCGCTCCCTGGGACACGCCCAGGAGTGCGGCCATCTTCAGCTTCTTCATTTCCTTCTCGCCGAGGATCTCGATCTCGACGCCGAGTTTCTTCAACGCCGCAGCCTTGTCGGCAAACTCCACCGGCCCAAGCGCATTCGGCGGTTCGTTGACGAGATCGCGGGCGAGATACACCCCATCGGCAATGCCGTCGGCGGCCGCCCATGCCTTTTTCACCGGACGCGGGTCGGATACGGCGATCTGCAGCTTCAGCGCGGACGGTCCGCTGTCGTCATCCGCCTTCCTGGTCTTGTAGGTGTCGAATTTGTAGGCGCGCAGCTTCGCCCCCATGGCGAAGGCAGCAAGCGCGTCGGCGGACAGGTCCCCCTCGCCTGCGATCTCCGCCAGAACCGTGGCATCGGACGCCTTTGCACTGTCCAGGGCGCCCATGACCGTTCCGCCGAGTTTCAGCCAGTCCTGCTCGCCGAGATCTTCCGGCTTGCCCAGGCCGACCAGGATCAGCCGGTCCACACCAAGCCCCGCAGGCGCGATCAGGTCGAGCGTGGAGGATTTCTTTCCGGTGAATTTGGCAATGCCGGCTGCGCGCTCCAGGCCGCCGGTCATGTTGTCCAGGAATTCTGCCGTCACGGCTCCCAGGCCGAGACCCTCGGCGGCGAAAGCAACAGCGACGCCGCTCTTGGGCGCGGCCAGTTTGATGAAGGAAGTTTTTATTTGCTTTGTCATATGCCTATTCCGGTCAGGATCCTGAGTTCCGCTTATCCGGAGAAATTCTCCGGTCCGCACGCGTTGCGCGAATGATGGCCCGCGTCTTCCCGCTCGACAAGCGGTGTGAAAAATTATTCTTCGTTAACCATTCTTGTTTGTGGGCTGTTCACCAAAAATCGTGTTATTCGGTAGGGTGATGACGGTTAAGGACGCGCCTCTTCCTCCGCACTTTCCGTCTCCTCGAAGGATACACACCGTAAGCGTATGAAAATTCTGGAAAAATATATCATACGGCGTGCCTTCTATGCCTTTGCCATGACCCTTATCGCCATGACCGGTGTCGTCTGGGCCACCCAGGCCCTCAGGCAACTCGATCTTGTCACGTCAAAAGGGCAGACCATCGTCCAGTTCATTTCGATCACGATGCTGGCGATGCCCTTCCTGATCGTGATCGTGGCGCCGTTCGCGCTGATGATTGCTCTGATCATGGTGCTGAACGCCCTTTCCGGCGACAGCGAGCTGATCGTGATCGATGCGACCGGCGGCTCGCGCTTTCTCGTCCTGAAGCCTGTGCTGATTTTCGCCGCGGCCATCATGGCGCTGGTGGCGTTCAATTCGCTCTATCTCTCCCCGATGGGTTTGGCGAAGCTGCGCAGCGAAATCACCCGGGTCAGAGCCGATCTCGTCGCCAACATCGTCAAGCCCGGGCGCTTCATCGCCGTGGAAAACGGCCTGACCTTCCATATCCGGAACCGGTCGGGCAACGGAACGCTTGACGGGTTGCTCTTACACGACACACGCGATCCCGATACCGCCTTCACCTATCAGGCAGAGACAGGCGAAATCGTGGAAGCCGCCAACAAGACGCTGCTTGTCATGCGGAACGGCACGATCCAGCGCCGGCCGAAGAATCAGGGCGACATTTCGATCGTACGTTTCGAATCCTACGCCTTCGATCTTTCCAATCTCATTCCCGAAGCTTCGCAGCCGGTCTTTAAGGCCAGCGAACGCTCCACCACGAACCTGATAGCTCCGGCGCGCAACGACGCGTATGCGCTGCAAAATCCCGACAAACTGCGTAACGAGCTCTATGACCGGTTCAGCCAGCCTCTCTACAGCCTCGCCTTCGGTGTGATCGTGTTCGCCTTCCTCGGCAAGGCGCGGACAACCCGGCAGAATCGGAGCGTTTCCGTCCTCGGCGCAATCAGCGCCTGCGTTGGCCTGAGAACTATGGGATTTGGGGTTACGTCCATTGCCGATGGCAACAGAGGTGTCCTCATTCTGCTATTCATCGTGCCGCTTCTGGGGATTGCCATTGCATCCTGGTCGATTTTCAGGGAGCAGGCCGGTCCCGCACCGAGATGGCTGACGCATCGGGTCGAACAACTGTCCGCCCTCATCGAGCGCATCGCCGCACGGCTGAGCGGCCGCAATATGGGTGGGGCTTCCTGATCCATGCTTCTCGGCCGTACCCTTGCCCTCTATTTTTCCGGGCGTTTCCTGAAAGCCATCGTGGGCCTGTTCCTGCTCGCGGCGGTTCTGATCTTTCTGTTCGACGTCCTGGAACTCGTCCGCCGGGGAAGCGACCGGGAGGGGTTCTCCGTCTTGCGGGTGAGCCTGATTTCCCTGTTGCGCGTCCCGCTGCTCCTTGAACAGGTCATCCCCTTCGCCGTCCTGTTCGGATCGATCGCCGCCTTTGTCAGTCTGAGCCGGGCACTTGAACTGGTCGTGACACGGGCATCGGGAATATCTGTCTGGCAGTTTTCCATGCCCGCCCTGGTCGTCGGCATCGGGATCGGCATATTTTCCATCACCGTCTACAATCCTGCCGCCGTGTGGCTGCAGCAGAAATCGGACGAGGTCGCGACCGGCCTGTTCGGCACGGAGCAGAATTTCCTGATGCAGACGACCAACCAGGTGTGGATCCGTCAGGACGGCCTGGACGGTGAATCCGTGATTCTGGCCAAACAACTGCTTGACGGCGGCACCCGTCTCCTGGGCGTGACGATCTTCGCCTTCGACCATCAGGGGACTTTTCAGGAACGCATCGAGGCCGATGAGGCGGAACTCGGCAAGCAAATCTGGTATCTGAAGAACGCGACCGTCTACACGACCGAACGCGACCCGCAGCAATATGCCTCCTTCCAGATCAGCACATTCCTGAGCGGGACCCAGGTGCGTGAGAGCATAGGCTCACCCGAATCGATCTCCTTCTGGAACCTGCCCCAGTTCATCGATCTGGCGCGAAACGCCGGTTTGCCTGCCTATCGATATGCCTTGCAATATCAAACCCTTCTCGCCCGTCCCCTACTTTTGGCGGCCATGATTCTCATTGCGGCGGCGGTTTCTTTGCGGGTTTCTCGATTTGGCGGGTTGGGCGGACTGATTCTGGGTGGAATCATTGCCGGCTTCGTGCTTTACGTTCTATCGGAGCTTTCGAAGGACTTCGGCGGAGCAGGAATCGTGCCGCCGATCGTTGCTGCGTGGGCGCCGGGAATATTTGGAGTACTCATGGGACTGACGATCCTGTTGCATCAGGAAGACGGATGAAGCGCGCGTGAACGGTTCTTCCTTCCTCCTGAAAACAGACGAGCGGGGCAACGTGCGCGGACTTAAATCCGCAGCGCGCGGTGTTTTGTTTTCTGTTGTTGCAGCCGTATCTTGCGCCAGCCTGACCCTGCCAGTCCACGGGCAGCAAAGCCTGGAAACGGAGTTGCAGGCGCAGATCAATCCCGATGCGGAGATGCTCCTGGAATCCGACCAGATCACCTACGATTTCGACCGTGACCTGATCGTCGCATCCGGTGGCGTCCAGATCTTTTATGACGGCTATACTGTCGACGCCCACCAGATCGTGTACGACCGGCGCAAAGGTGAGCTGAAGGCGCGTGGCGAAGTCGTCATGACCGAACCGACCGGGAATGTGGTGAGGACAAATGAACTCACCTTGTCGGAGGACTTCGCCAACGGCTTCGCGAATGCCCTGCAGCTCGACACGCCGCAGCGGACCCGGTTCATCGCGGACAAGGCGACCCGTTCCGACGGCAATGTCACCACGTTCGACAACGCCCTGTACACGGTCTATACGCGACCGACCAATCCGCCCAACAAACCGCCGTTGTGGCGCATTCGAGCCGCGAAGATCATCCACGACCAGAAAGAGAAGGTCATCTACTACGAGAACGCCTCGCTGGAATTCTTCGGAGCTCCGGTCGCGTATCTGCCGTACATGTCGATGCCCGATCCGACGGTCAAACGCAAAAGCGGTTTCCTCATTCCCACGGGGGTCGCGAACGACCGGCTCGGCTTCGGCGCTTCGATACCTTATTACTGGGCACTTGATCCGCACTATGACCTGACCACCACTCTGACCCCGCTGTCCAAACAGGGGGCCGTGGCCGATTTCAAATTCCGCCATCAGCTGGCCAACGGGGGTTACACGTTTGCGGCGGCCGGGCTCTTTCAGGCCCGCCCGAGCGAATTCTCCGGTTCCAGTGGCGATCGACGCTGGCGCGGCGCCATCAATACCACCGGTAACTTCAACCTGAGCGAAAACTGGAAGGCCGGCTGGGACCTTACCTACAAGAGCGACCGCGCCTTCCTGAAAGACTATTCGTTCGTCAGCTTCAACGACGACGATGAAACGTCGGAAGCTTATCTGAGCGGCAACACGCTGCGGAACGGCTTCAGCGTCAAGGGATACGCCTTCTCGATCTTTCAGGAGGATTATACCAATCCGACCTACGACGCGCCGGGCTTCTCGCCGATCGGGCAATCGCTTCAGGACAAGCAGCCGTTCGTGGCTCCGGTCGTCGACTATAATTTCGTCTTCGATGATCCGATCGGGGGCGGAGAACTGTCCTTCGACAGCAATTTCACATCTCTGACCCGGGCCAAGACGGATGCGTTCCGGGCAAGCGGTGTCGACCGTTTCCGCGGCGTGGACGGCACCTTCTCGCGGATGAGTATGCAGACCAACTGGCGCCGTACCTTCATCGATCCGATCGGCCAGTCCTTCACCCCGTTTGCCTATGTGCGGGGAGATCTGTTCTTCAATGCCTCCGCCGACCCGAATGTGAACGCGCTCACAGGCGATGCCATTGCCGGCCGCGCCATGCCGGCTGCCGGTCTGGAATACCGTTATCCTTTCATCGCCACCTTCCAGGGCGGCAACCAGATCCTGGAACCGGTGGCTCAGGTTATCGTGCGCCCGGACGAACAAAGTATCGGCGAACTGCCGAACGAAGATGCCCAGAGCATCGTATTCGACGCCACGACGCTGTTCGAATGGGACAAGTTTTCAGGATTTGACCGTGCCGAAGGCGGTTCGCGCCTGAACGTGGGCTTGAATTACAAGCTTCAACTGGACCGCGGTTACTACATGAGCGCCCTGTTCGGCCGCTCCTACCAGCTGGGTGGTAAAAACTCCTACGCCACGCCGGATATCCTGGGAGCCACACTGGATTCCGGCCTGGCTTCCAGCCAGTCGGATTATGTGAGCAGTCTGTATCTGAATACCAATCACGGGATCCGTGTCGGCGCGCAGGCACGCCTGGACGAAGACGACCTCTCATTCCGCCGTTTCCAGGCTCAGGCGACAGCGCGTTATGGCCCCCTGTCGTCTTCGCTTGCCTACGCTTTCCTCAGCGCGCAGCCGAACCTCGGAATTCCGGATCCGCGCGAGGAAATCCTGAGTTCGGCGAGCCTACGGCTGGAAGACAATTGGCGAGTGTTCGGCCTATTGCGCTATGACCTGGAAAATTCGGATGTCGTCCAGGACGGGATCGGGGCCGGCTATGACGACGAGGGCTTCTCGCTTTCGCTTTCCTATGCGGAAGATCGCAGCCGTAACGATGGCGACAAGGTAAATCGGACCTTCTACATGCGCATCGGCCTTAGAACCATCGGCAACACCCAGATCTCGAGCGGTCTTTCCGACTAGGCCCTTCTCCGGCTAGATATTCGAAAACGGTCAATTTGAGCCATTATACGGCCACAACTGACAGGTCTACTTAGCAAACATCTTTCAAAACCGGGCAGTTTGTGCAAACTCGGGGCAGAAGCGATTTTGGCCCCTTGGCAGTTCGTGAACCGACAAACAAAAGCAAACCCTCGGCTGGACAGGACTTCAATGCGCATTCCCGCTTTCTCACTTTGCCTGCTAATGATCGGCCTTCTCCTGGGCCAGATGCCTGCTGCGGCACAGACCTCGATCGAAGTTATCGTGAACGATCAGCCCATCACCACATATGACATCAAGCAGCGCGCGCGGCTCATACAGCTGACGTCTCGTAAGAATGCATCCGTTGCCCGCCACATGGCGGAACAGGAGCTGATTGACGATGTGCTCAAGATGGACGAGGCCAAACGCGTCGGTATCGTTCCGAGCAGCGGAGAAATCGACAACGCTTTCGCTTCCATCGCGCGAAACGTCAAGATGTCCCCCTCACAGCTGTCCGCAGCCCTTCGCAAGAGCGGCGTCAATCCGGACACGCTCAAGGACAGGCTGAAGGTGCAAATCGCCTGGCAGAAAACGGTCAGTTCGCGTTTTCGCAGCCAGATCAAGATCGATGAATCCGAGGTGATCGCCGCCTTGAAGAAATCGGACATCAAGGACAAGAACACCTCGGTCGAATATGACCTCAGCCAGATCATCGTGGTCGTTCCCAAAAAGGCGTCTTCTTCGCTCAAGTCAAAAAGGCAGCGGGAAAGCGCGCAGATCCGCAAGGAATTCAACGGTTGCGACGCGGCCGGCGCGCTCCTCGGTCAGTTCAACGAAGTCGTGTTGAAGCCTGTCGGACGCCGCCTCGAAACCGAATTGCCGCCTGCTATGAAAGACGACATCACCGGAACGGAAGTCGGACGTCTTACGAAACCGCAGCAGACCGGCCGAGGATTTGAAATGATCGCGGTCTGCGGCAAGCGCGAGATGGCCTCCGACCTTGCGGCGCGGACCGAAGTGGAAAACCAGCTGCGCGAAAAAGAAGGCGAGCAGCTGATGCGCAGATATCTGCAGGAACTGAAACTTCGCGCAACAATCGTCCAACGGTAACAAGGGCATGGTTTCCCGTAAGACGCCTCTGGCCGTCACGTGTGGCGAGCCGGCCGGCATAGGTCCCGACATCACCCTTTTGGCCTGGTGCGCCCGCAAGGCGCTCGGCCTTCCGGCTTTCTATGTCCGGGCCGATCCCGGTTTCCTGGCCCGCCGCGCCAAAAGGCTCGGTCTCGATGTCCCTGTCCAGGCCGTGGAACCGGAAGAAGCCACCGGCTATTTCGGTAAATGTCTCCCGGTCGTTCCGACGGGCCACGCGCTCGAGGATAATCCCGGCGAGGAGAAAGCGGAAACGGCGGAAAGCGTGATCTCCTCCATCCGCGAGAGCGTCGAAGACGTTCAAAACAACCGGGCCGCGGGTGTCGTGACCAATCCGATCAACAAGTCCGCCCTGTACGGCGCCGGCTTCCGGTTTCCCGGACATACAGAATATCTCGGTCACCTGGCCGAAGAAATGTGGCCCGAAGCTCCCGGCAACCCCGTGATGATGATCGCCGGCCCCGAGCTGATGGTGGTGCCCGTGACCATCCACATCGCCCTGAAGGCGGTCCCCGGAGTGTTGACGGAAGAGCTCATTATCGAAACGGCCCGGATTACGGCCAGAGACCTGGTCAGCCGCTTCGGCTTCGACAAGCCCCGGCTTGCCCTTTGCGGGCTCAATCCGCACGCCGGCGAAGGCGGGGCCATGGGAACCGAGGAACTAACGGTCATCGCGCCTGCGATTGCCGCGTTAAGAGCAGAGGGCATCGATGCCACCGGTCCGCATCCGGCCGATACACTGTTCCATCCTGAGGCCCGCAAAAGCTACGACTGCGTGCTTGGCATGTATCACGATCAGGTGCTTGTGCCCGCCAAGACCATCGGCTTCGATGAATCGGTCAACGTGACACTCGGCCTGCCCTTTGTCAGGACCTCGCCCGACCACGGCACCGCTTATGCCCTCGCAGGTACCGGAACCGCACGCGCCGACAGTTTCGCGGCGGCGGTGAGAATGGCGGCGGTCCTGGCCAAACCCGGAAGTGTCTGATGGGGCAGATCGACGACCTGCCTCCGCTGCGTGAAGTCATTGCCACGCACGGTCTCGACGCCCGTAAATCGCTCGGCCAGAACTTTCTCCTGGACCTGAACCTGACGTCCCGTATCGCCAGGGCAGCCGCGCCGCTGGAAGATGTCACCGTGCTTGAAATCGGCCCCGGCCCGGGCGGGCTGACCCGCGCCCTGCTCGCCAGCGGCGCAAGACGGGTCGTGGCCGTCGAGAAAGACCGGCGCTGCCTGCCGGCCCTTTCGGAAATCTCGGACCACTATCCCGGCCGTCTTCAAGTCATCGAAGGGGATGCGCTTGCCCTCGACCCGGTGGAGATAACCGGAGGCGGACCGGTCAAGATCATCGCCAACCTTCCCTATAACGTCGGAACCCAGCTTCTCCTCAACTGGATCACGACACCCGACTGGCCGCCGTTCTGGTCGTCCCTGACATTGATGTTCCAGAAGGAAGTCGGTGCACGGATCGTCGCCGAACCGGGTTCCAAAGCCTATGGACGTCTGGGGGTACTCGCGGGGTGGCGCACGTCCGCACGCATGCTCTTCGACATCAGCCCTAAGGCCTTTACGCCGCCGCCCAAGGTGACGTCGGCGGTCGTTCAATTGGTACCGCGCGAGGTTCCCCAGCAGTGTTCCCTTGGCATGTTGGAAAAAGTTACCGCGGCCGCCTTTGGCCAGCGCCGAAAAATGCTACGCGCCAGCCTGAAGTCCCTCGCCTCGCCGGCGGACGGACTGATCGAGGCCGCCGGCCTCAACCCGACCGCCCGGGCCGAAGAGATCGACGTCTCCGGCTTCGTTCGGCTTGCCAATGCGTTTGAGGCGCAGCTGAAGCACAGCGGTTGATCTCAGGACCTGAGCTTGGAGCATCGGGCGATAACTTAGAAACATTTGCCCGATGCTCCAAGTTCCATAAACCGGTTGGCAATTCAGTAGAGGTGTGATTCAAGTTCCCGAATATGAGTTCGGGGATTTCCGGCAGCGGTCCGTTGCCGGTTATGCGTTTGAATCCTGGGACCAATTACATTTTTATTTCCATGGAAGCATTTATGACGACGATTATTAAATTCTACAGCGTCAACGCCCCCTACGGATGTTTCTCCAATTTTTCCCGACATCCGGTTTTTATCGGTACGGCCTGGCCGACTACGGAGCACTATTTTCAGGGTCAGAAGTTTACCGATGCTGCGTGCGTTCGGAAAATCCGGAAGACCCCTTCCCCCATGCAGGCTGCAAAACTGGGCCGCAATCGCGCCTGGCCCCTGCGCGCCGATTGGAACAAGATAAAAGACGATGTCATGCGAACGGCCATCCGAGCCAAGGTTGCACAGCATTCAGATGTTCGCGAGACATTGCTTTCAACCGGAAATGCCATGATTGTCGAACACACCTCGAACGACAGCTATTGGGCGGATGGTGGAGACGGCAGCGGTCTGAACATGCTCGGCAAGATTCTCATGGAAGTTCGCGACGAGCTGATCCGGGAAGGGTCATAACAAGGCCTTGACGGTTCCATGAATGAGCAGGAACGCCATCGAGCGGATGTCCGGCAGGCTGACGGTGTTTCGCAGAACAGCCAGGGACTTCCGGTCGTCCGACCTCGCGGCAATCGATTGCGGCTGTTTATGGGTTATGAGCCTTATGCCTGATTATCGCCCTTCAGCGCGGTCTGGAGATCCTGAACCATACCGTCGATGAGCGGGCCGATCGCGGGTGACCGGCTCTGCTTCAGGCGTTCCGCCCGCAGGATCGCGCGGACGTTGCCCAGTGCGCGTTCCAGGTCGTCATTGACGACAACATAGTCGTATTCCGCCCAGTGCTTCATCTCGCCGACCGCCGTTTCCAGCCGCTTCAGGATGACATCGTCGGTATCCTCGGCCCGGCGATGCAGGCGGGACTTCATTTCCGCGATGGATGGCGGCAGAATGAACACGGACACCACATCCGCGCGCATCTTCTGATAAAGCTGGAAGGTGCCCTGGATATCGATGTCGAACAGGATATCCCGCCCGTTCTCAATCGCCTCTTCGACCGGACCGCGCGGTGTCGCATAGTAATTGCCGTGGACTTCGGCCCATTCCAGCAACTCGTCGTGTTCCTTCATCTTCTCGAACTGTTTGGGCTCGAGAAAATGGTAATGGACACCATGGACCTCGCTGCTGCGGCGTGGCCTCGTAGTCACCGAGATCGACAGTTCCAGATTGTCTTCCTGCTCCAGCAGCAGGCGGGCGATGGTCGACTTGCCGGCGCCTGAGGGCGACGACAGCACCAGCATCAGCCCGCGGCGTTCCTGTTCCGCCTTGTCGGCACTCACGGTCGTCCCGGTATTGGTTTCAGACATCCGCCTACTCCAGATTCTGGATCTGCTCGCGCATCTGGTCGATCACCGACTTCAGATCAAGCCCGATGGATGTCAACTCGACGTCATTGGACTTGGAGCACAAAGTGTTCGTCTCACGGTTAAATTCCTGCGCAAGGAAATCGAGGCGGCGACCGATCGCGCCTCCCGTCGCCAGCAATTCCCTGACGGCCTTGACGTGGGCCTGCAGGCGATCCAGTTCCTCGCGGATATCCGCCTTGGTCGCGAGGATAGCCGCCTCCTGGTGCAGGCGCTGCGGGTCGAGTTGCCCGGACGAGGCATCCATCAGCTCTGCCACCTGCGCCTCAAGGCGCTGCCGGATCGCTTCAGGCTGGCGCGCGGGATGGGCCTCCGCACGGCTGGTAAGGTCCGCAATCCGGTCGATATGCCCGCAGACGACCTGAGAAATCTCCTTGCCTTCCGTATGGCGCATGTCGACGAGATCCAGAAGAGCGGCGTCCAGAGTGGTCAGCAGGCTGCTGTGCAAGGCCTCACGGGCGTCTTCATCGTCCTCCGGCTCCTTGAGCTCGAAGACGCCTTTCTGCCCCAGAATACCGTCCAGACTCGGCGGCGGCACATCCGGCAGACGGGCTTTCAGCAGGTCGATCGCCGCCAGCACCGCATCGAGCGCATTCTGATTGATGGTCAGAACCGCTTCGCCCTGATCGCGCTGCATGGACAGGCCCGCGGTGACATTGCCGCGGCGGAGCAGCTTGGCGCATCGCTCCCTGACCTTCGGCTCCAGAACTTCCAGGCCGGCCGGCATGCGGATCCGGACATCCAGGTTCTTGCCGTTGACCGACCTGAGTTCCCAGGTCCAGCGGACATTGCCGGCTTCGCCTTGGGTGCGGGCGAATCCCGTCATGCTGGCAAGTGTCATATCGGTCTCCGATCGCCTTTCCCGGCCAGGCCAGTATCGGAAACCGGCCCTGCCCCCAACTCAACTCGCGTCAGTTCGACTGCGCCGGCTGTTCCGCAGCGGGCTGTTCGGCCGCTTCCTGCTCTCGTTTCCGCTTTTCGCGTTCCACCTTGCGCCATTTCGCGACATTCGCCTGGTGTTGCTCGTAGGTTTCCGAGAACACGTGGCCGCCATCGCCGCTTGCAACGAAGAAGAGTTCCTTGGTGCGCGACGGATTGGCGACCGCCTCCATGGAGGCACGTCCCGGATTGCCGATCGGCCCCGGCGGCAACCCGTCGATCTGGTAGGTATTGTACTTGTTGTCGGTTGTCTTTTCGGATTGCTTGATGGCGGAGCGGTCTTTCAGCCAGGCCTCGCCACCGTAAAGCCCGTAGAGGATGGTCGGGTCGGACTCCAGGCGCATGTTCCGGTTCAGCCGATTGACGAAAACGCCGGCAACGCGCGGCCTTTCATCCGCCTTTGCGGTTTCCTTTTCCACAATGGACGCCAGGATAACCAGTTCTTCCGGCGTCTTGATGGGGAGACCTTCGGCACGACGCGCCCAGATTTCGGCGAGCAGTTTCGTCTGCGCCTTTGTCATCTGGTTCAGGAGTTCCTGACGGCTCATGCCCCGGGTAAACGTATAGGTCTCGGGCAGAAGTGCGCCTTCTTCGGGCACTTCCGTGATCTCGCCCTTGAGGATCTTGTTTTCCTTCAGCCGTTCCAGAACCTGGGCCGTCGACCAGCCTTCGGGTATCGTCACCGCATGGGTGACCGCATTGCCTTCGACCAGATCGGTCATGACGTCATGCATGCTGACGCCGGCGGTAAAGGCATATTCACCGGCCTTCAGATTGGTCGCGTTCTTGTAAAACCGCACACCGAGATTGAAAACGATCTCATCGACCCAGTCATCGTTGATGACGTTTTTGGCAGCCAGTCGTTCGATAATTCCGGAAAGGCCTGACCCGGACGCGATGATCACCGTCTCGTCCGTTTTCAGGGGGCCGGCCGCCTCGAATGCCTGCTTGCCGAAATAAAGGGCCGCACCGAACGCCACAACGCCCATGAAGGCGAGGAAGATGACCATATTGATCAGAATGACGATCGGATTGCGCACATGGCGCGAGCGCGGCGGCGGTCCCGGCGCCGGCTCCGGCTGGATTGCTTCGCGCGGGCTTCTCGGTTTTATGCCCATATGGATCGAACCTCCTGATACAAGCTGTAGCAGCTACATGCCGCAGCAGCCTCCGGCGGCGCGCGTTTTACGGTAAAGCCGGAGCACTCTCGTCGTCGCGGGGGGATTGTCCCGCGACAATGAGGCAATAGTCGGCCCGCTTACGCAGCAATTTTCCGGAAGACGAGCGAAGCATTGGTGCCACCGAACCCGAAGGAGTTGGACAATGCAACGTTGATATCCATCTTCTTTGCGGTGTTCGCCACAAGGTCGATTTCGGTCTCGACCGACGGATTTTCAAGATTGATGGTCGGCGGAGCGATTCCGTCGTGGATTGCAAGCACCGAGAAGATCGCCTCGATCGCCCCGGCCGCACCGAGCAGGTGACCCGTCGATGATTTCGTGGAAGACATGGTCAGCCGGTTGGCGGCATTGCCGGCAAGCCGGGTGATTGCTCCCAGTTCGATTTCGTCGCCCATCGGGGTCGACGTGCCGTGCGCATTCACGTAGTCGACATCGGAGGCAGAAATGCCAGCGCGGCGCAGAGCCGCATCCATGCAACGGTAGGCCCCGTCACCGTCGGAAGACGGCGCGGTGATGTGATAGGCGTCACCGGACATGCCGTAGCCGATGACCTCGGCGTAGATGCGGGCTCCGCGGCGCACCGCATGCTCATATTCTTCCAGGACGACCACACCGGCGCCTTCGCCCATGACGAAGCCGTCCCGGTCCTTGTCATAGGGACGGGAGGCCTTTTCCGGGGCATCGTTGAAGCCGGTCGACAGGGCGCGGCAGGCGGCGAATCCGGCCAGCGCCAGACGGCAGATCGGCGATTCCGTGCCGCCGGCGACCATGACGTCCGCATCGCCGAAGGCGATCAGGCGAGACGCGTCGCCAATGGCGTGCGCACCGGTGGAACAGGCTGTCACCACCGCCGAATTCGGCCCTTTCAGACCATGGCGGATGGATACGTAACCACCGGCAAGATTGATCAGGCGGCCGGGAATGAAGAACGGGCTGATCCGGCGCGGGCCCTTGTCGGCAAGGGTATGCGCGGCCTGTTCGATGCCCTGCAGACCGCCGATACCGGAACCGATCAGGACCCCGGCACGAATCTGGTCTTCGTAGGTTTCGGCCTTCCAGCCGCTGTCGGCCATGGCCTGATCGGCCGCGGCCATCGCATAGACGATGAAGTCATCGACCTTGCGCTGTTCCTTGACGTCCATCCAGTCGTCCGGATTGAACGCACCTTCTTCCGAAGGATCACGCGGGATCTGGCAAGCGATCTGACACGCCAGATCGTCGACCGGAAAACTGGTCACCTTGTTGGCGCCGCTTTTTCCCTCGAGGATTTTTTTCCAGGACACATCGACACCTCCGCCAAGCGGAGACACCATGCCCAGACCTGTAACGACAACTCGCCTCATGCAACCCGCACTTTTTTCGGGCAGACACCGGCCGCGGCCATGTCTGCCCGTTTTGGTCTTTAGGTTCGGAGCGCCTTAGCCGGCGTTCTTTTCCAGGAACTTCACGGCATCGCCGACCGTCAGGATGGTTTCGGCCGCATCGTCCGGAATTTCAACGCCGAATTCTTCTTCAAAAGCCATGACGAGTTCAACGGTGTCGAGGCTATCGGCCCCCAGATCGTCGATGAAGCTTGCGCCTTCCACAACCTTGTCGGCGTCAACGCCGAGGTGCTCGACAACGATCTTTTTAACCCGATCCGCGATATCGCTCATTTCTCACTTCCTTGATTTTCAGTCTGTTTATTCTTCGCGGCCTGCCGAAATCCTGAAACTCAGGATTTATCCGGCGCGACATCGCGGTGTTGAATACGTCCTGCCCAAGGTCTGACGGAATACGCCAATTCTCAAGCTTGGGAACAATCGGCGGCTAGGTAACACACTTTATTGACCTTGACCAGCCAGTCCGAACCGCGCTGGAGCGGTCCGGTTCCATTTTAACCGCTTTCGCGATTTCACCTTTTAAATCATAGCCATGCCGCCATTCACATGCAGTGTCTGTCCCGTGACATAGGCCGCTTCTGTGCTGGCAAGGTAAGCGGCTGCGGCCGCGATTTCGTCTGCGGTGCCCAAACGCCCGGCCGGTACGCTCGTCAAAATCGAATCTTTTTGCTTGTCGTTGAGCGCATCCGTCATCGCCGTTTCAATAAAGCCCGGGGCAATCGTATTGACGGTGATGTTGCGGCTGGCGACTTCCCGGGCAAGCGACTTGTACATGCCGATCATGCCGGCTTTTGCCGCGGCATAGTTGGTCTGGCCCGGATTGCCTGTGACACCGACCACGGAGGTGATGCCGATAATCCGGCCGTAGCGCCGCTTCATCATGCCCTTGATGGCCGCACGGCACAGGTGGAAACCGGAGGTCAGGTTCACTTCGAGAACCTGATCCCATTCCTCGTCCTTCATGCGCATGAAGATGTTGTCGCGGGTGATGCCCGCATTGTTGACCAGAATGTCGACAGACCCCATCGCCTCTTCCGCTGCCGGCAGGAGGGCCGCCACGGCGGCGCGATCGGACAGGTTCGCAGGCGTGACAAAGGCACGCTCTCCAAGGTCCGCAGCAAGCGCCTCGAGTTTCTCCGCGCGCGTGCCGGACAGAGCCACGGACGCGCCCTGGGAATGAAGAGCACGTGCAATCGCCTCGCCGATCCCGCCGGTCGCGCCGGTAACCAGTGCCGTTTTCCCTTCAAGGGTGAACATGATGGCTTCCTTCCTCAATCTCTGTTTGTCTGAGGCCAATGCCCGGAACGACGATCAGCCGTTCAGCTTTTCGATCAGCGCGTCAATATCCGCAGCGCCATTCACGGCAATCCCGTTGGCGTCGCGTGCAATGCGCTTGACCATGCCAGTCAGAACCTTGCCGGTCCCAACTTCCACGAACGTATCTACGCCCTGCCCGGCGAGCCAGCCAATGGATTCGCGCCAGCGCACCGTGCCGGTTACCTGCTCGACGAGGCGCGCACGGATTTCGGACGGATCGGAAATGACGTCAGCCAGAACATTTGCGACCAGAGGCACGGCGGGCGCACGTACATCCGCGTCTGCGAGTGCAGCGGACATGATGCTGGCGGCCGGGGCCATCAGGGAGCAATGGAACGGCGCGCTGACGGGCAGCATGACCGCACGGCGGGCGCCCTTGGTCTTGGCGATCTCGATCGCCCGTTCGACGGCTGCGAGGTGACCGGACACGACGACCTGGCCCGGCGCATTGTCATTGGCGGCCTGGCATACCTGCCCCTGCGCCGCCTCTTCGGCCACTTCCTGCGCCACGGCGAAATCAAGGCCGAGCAAGGCGGCCATGGCGCCGACACCCACAGGGACTGCGGTTTGCATGGCATTTCCGCGTGCGCGCAGCAACCGTGCCGCGGTCGCGATGTCGAGGCTGCCTGCAGCGGCAAGCGCGGAATATTCACCGAGCGAGTGACCGGCCACGAAGCTGACGCTCTTTTTAAGGTCGAGCCCCTTTGCCTCGAGAACCTTCATCGTGGCGAGGCTTACCGCCATCAGGGCCGGCTGGGCATTGGCGGTCAGCGTCAACGCGTCTTCTGGACCTTCCCACATGATCGCGGAAAGCTTCTGTCCGAGTGCATCGTCCACTTCTTCGAATACGGCTCGTGCTTCCGGATAGGCATCGGCGAGTTCCTTGCCCATACCGACTGACTGGCTACCCTGGCCAGGGAAAGTGAATGCGATGCTCATTTCGGAACGCCTTTTGCCGTCTTCTTCCTGATTATTGCTCAACGCCGGCCGGATTGGGCCGGCCATGGAGGCATCGGCCCTCCCGAGCCGCGCGCGTTGGCGGGAGCCTATGGTACGGACTGGTCGCCGGTGTCAAGGCCTTGAGAGCAAAACCGCGTTGAAACCACTCCAATCCGGCGCACATCTGCCGGCATAGTGCCGCGTCTCTCCACCTGGCCTTCCATATTCAATCAGTATAAGAGCCTTTCGGGAACATTTCTCGCCTACGGACAATGTTCATGCTTGCTTTTGGATGGAAACCGGCTATACAGCGCCCTTCATCCGGGAACTTGGCCGGGGGCTGAACGGAAGGGCGCATGTCGCCAGGGTTCTTAAAACAACCCGTCTTCCCGTGTCTCCGCTCTCGTTTTAGAATTCTCGTACCTTTCCGGGGTCACGAGGAGGCTTCGCGCCAGTTCCCGTTGTGTTAACTGGAAAGGCGACTTCAAATGCCTCTTTATGAGCATGTGTTCCTGGCACGCCAGGACGTTTCGGCCCAGCAGGTCGAACAACTTGTCGAGCAGTTCAAGGGTCTGATCGAAACCGGCGGCGGGTCCGTTGGCAAGATCGAAAACTGGGGCCTGCGTTCCCTCGCATACCGCATCAAGAAAAACCGCAAGGCGCATTACACGCTGATGAACATCACCGCTCCGCATGCCGCGGTGGCCGAGATGGAACGTCAGATGGGTCTGCACGAAGACGTTCTGCGCTTCATGACCTTCAAGGTCGATGAACTGGAAGAAGAGCCGTCTGCGATGATGCAGAAGCGCGACCGTGACGACCGCCGCGGCGGCGATCGTGGTGATCGCGGTGGACGTTTCGGCGGTGGCGATCGCGGTGGACGCGGTGGTGATCGTGGTGGCGATCGTGGTGGTGACCGGGGCGAACGCGCTCCTCGCCGTGAAGCGGAGTAAGAGATCATGGTTGATGTAGCACAGCTTCCGAGCCGTCGTCCGTTCTTCCGTCGCCGGAAGACCTGCCCGTTCTCCGGTGCCAATGCGCCGAAGATCGACTACAAGGACATCCGTCTGCTGCAGCGGTACATTTCCGAACGCGGCAAGATCGTTCCGAGCCGTATCACCGCCGTTTCCGCAAAGAAGCAGCGTGAACTGGCTCGTGCCATCAAGCGCGCACGCCTTCTCGGCCTGCTGCCGTTTGTGATCAGCTAAGCTCTTTGGAGCTCTTCGGCCCGGATCCGTCCGGGCCGCCCGAACTGGGGCCGCGGGACGCAAACGTGATCGGCCTCTAACCGCCAGCCAGAACGTGCCGGCGGGACAGTCAGGAGCAAATTCCATGCAAGTCATTCTTCTGGAACGTATCGCCAAGCTCGGCCAGATGGGCGACACCGTCCGCGTGCGCGACGGCTATGCCCGTAACTTCCTTCTGCCCCAGGGCAAGGCTCTGCGCGCCAACAAGGCCAACATGCAGCGCTTCGAAAACGAGCGCGCCCAGCTTGAAGCCCGCAACCTCGAACGTCGTCAGGAAGCTGAAGCGGTTGCCGCGAAGCTCGACGGCGAATCCATGATCATGATCCGGTCCGCCGGTGAAACCGGTCAGCTCTACGGTTCGGTTTCCACTCGCGACATCGCCGACGGTCTGACCGCGGCAGGCTTCACCGTTGGCCGCGCACAGGTCGAACTGCGCACCCCGATCAAGACGATCGGCCTGCACAACGTCCTGATCCTGCTGCACCCGGAAGTCGAAGTCGGCGTCACCGTGAACGTCGCCCGCTCCGAGGACGAAGCCGTCCGGCAGGCCGCAGGTGAAGACCTGACCGCGCCCGAACAGGACATCTTCGAATTCGAGGAAGACGAAGAAGAAGGTGAAGGCGAAGGCGAAGTTGCTGAAGGCAGCGAAGCGGAAGCCACCGAAGAAGCAGTGGCGGAAGAAGAAGAAGCCTAAGCGGCCTCATTCGACTGCTTTGAAGATTCAGGAAGCGGCGCTCAACATGCGCCGCTTTCTTTTTGCGCGAACACGCTCATGCGCGTGCGCTTTTCATTTGCCCTGGTAATTTTTACAGTAAAAACAAAGCCCCCGTTTCAGCCTCCGCGGGAGTCTTTTTTGTGTCCCTCCGTCAAGGCCCAAGGGCGGATATCCCCGTTGATTTTGGCCCTCTTCACATAATGGGACATGCCCATTTTTGAACCTTGAAGCTGCGCCGCGATTGCCTGTAGACCGGGTGGGCAAAGTCATCGGGGGACATCATGAAAGGCACACTGCAATCGGTCGAAACGGAAGCTGCCGTACAACGCCTGGCGCCGCATAACGCGGAGGCGGAACGACAGTTGCTGGGTGCCATTCTGGTCAACAACGAGACTTATTACCGGGTTTCGGATTTCCTGGAACCGTATCACTTCTTCGTCCCTCCGCATCAGGACATCTACGAGAAGATCGGTCAGCTGATCCGCGCGGGAAAGACAGCATCGCCGATCACGCTCAAGACCTTCTTTCCGGCCGAAGCAAAGATCGCGGACCTGTCGGCGACCCAGTTCCTCCTGCGTCTTGCCGCCGATGCGGCCTCCATCATCAATGCGGAAGACTATGGCCGCACGATCTACGATCTGGCTCTGCGCCGGAACCTGATCCGGATCGGCGAGGACATGGTCAATATCGCCTTTGACGCTCCGATCGACGTGCCGCCGTCCCAGCAGATCGACGATGCGGAACGCCGTCTGTTCGAACTGGCGGAAACCGGACGCAATGAAGGCGGCTTCGTCAGCTTTTCCGACGCGCTGACGGAAACCATCGAAATGGCCCATGCGGCCTACAACCGGGAAGGCGCGCTTTCCGGCATTTCGACCGGCCTGATCGATCTGGACCGGCTGATGGGCGGATTGCAGCCCTCGGACCTGATCGTTCTGGCCGGTCGGCCTGCCATGGGAAAGACCTCGCTGGCAACGAACATCGCCTACAACATCGCCCAGGCCTACCAGGCCGAGGAAATGCCCGACGGCTCCCTGAAGACAGTCAATGGCGGCGTTGTCGGGTTCTTCTCGCTGGAAATGTCGGCCGAACAGCTCGCGACGCGTATCATTTCCGAACAGACGGAAATTTCCTCATCGAAAATCCGGCGTGGCGATATTTCCGAAGCCGATTTCGAAAAGCTCGCCGCCGCCGCCCAGCATATGCAGACCGTGCCCCTTCATGTGGACCAGACCGGTGGTATTTCGATTGCCTCGCTGGTTGCCCGTGCCCGCCGGTTGAAGCGGCAGCGCGGCCTGGACATGATCGTGGTCGACTATATTCAGCTGCTCTCCGGTTCCCAGAAGAACTCCGGCAACCGCGTTCAGGAAATCACCGAAATCACCACAGGTCTGAAGGCGCTGGCAAAGGAACTGCACGTGCCGATCATCGCCCTGTCACAGCTTTCCCGCCAGGTGGAATCGCGTGACGACAAGCGGCCCCAGCTCTCCGACCTTCGCGAATCCGGCTCCATCGAGCAGGACGCGGACGTGGTCATGTTCGTTTACCGCGACGAATATTACCTGTCGAAGACCGAACCGGAAGAAGGCTCGCCGGAACATGAGGTCTGGCGGGACAAGCTGGAACGGGTGAAGGGCAAGGCGGAAGTCATCATCGCCAAGCAGCGTCACGGCCCGACCGGTACCGCCAACCTGCACTTCCAGGGCGAATTCACCCGCTTCTCGGATCTGGCCGAGGACGAATACCTGCCGGAACGCCACTAGTGGAGCGAATTTGACATTTGAACACTGCTTGCAGCTAAGCTCATGCTCAAATGTCAAATTCAAAAGCTCCACTAGAATTATATATTTATCTCGTGGTTCTTATGATTCTGACATTTGCTCGAGAGCCTGCAGCGAAGGGGTTGCAAATGTCAGAATCGAACCACGATTAGAACGCTTTCCGGCGCTTGTGTACTATAGTGCCCCGGTCGCACGATTCCGCGTGCGATTCGCCCCGTTGGAACAAAGCACCAGGTCGTATTCTTGCCTCAGCAGGACACTAACTCCCCTCTTTCGCCCTCTTCCGATGCCCTTGCCGGAGGGCGGCTGACCATCGATCTCGATGCCATCGCCGCGAACTGGCGGACCCTGTCGCAACAGCTTGCCGGCGATGCCGAATGCGCTGCCACGGTCAAGGCCAATGCCTATGGCACCGGACTTGCCGAGACCGCCGACCGGCTTCACCAGGAGGGGTGCAGGACATTCTTCGTCGCCTTGCCCGAAGAAGCCCTGCATCTGCGCGAAACACTGCCCGACGTTACCATCTACGTTCTGGACGGCCTCTTTCCCGGCACCGCGGAAATCTATGCGGCCGCGAACATCAGACCCGTGCTGAATTCCGTTCCGGAGATCGAGGAATGGTCCGCCTATTGCCGGGCGGCCAAGACCGCGCTGCCTGCAGCGATCCATATCGACACCGGTATGAACCGGCTTGGCCTGTTGCCGGACATCTTCACACAGGTCATGGCCGACGATTATCTCACCGGCCCGTTCACGCCCTGCCTGCTTGTCAGCCATCTGGCCTGCGGATCGACGCCCGACCATCCGCTGAACCGCATCCAGCTTGACACCTTCCGCGCGACAACGGCGGATTTCCCTGAGATCCCCAAGTCGCTCGCCAATTCCGCCGGCGTCTTTCTCGGACCGGATTATCATTTCGACGTCGCCCGTCCGGGCATTTCCCTTTATGGCGGCAAGGCGCTGGATCCGGGCACCAATCCCATGTCCCCGGTGGTCAGGGTCGAAGCGCGTATCCTGATGGTGCGCGAAGTGGTGGAGCGCCAGACCATCGGCTATGGCGCCGCGGAAACCGCGACACGGACCAAACGGCTCGCCATTGTGGCCGCGGGCTACGCCGATGGCTTTATGCGCCGGGCGGGGTCTTCCGACCAACGTCCGGGCGGCTTCGGCTGGCTGGACGGCCACCGCCTGCCCATCGTCGGCCGGATTTCGATGGATATGCTGGCGCTGGATGTGACCGACGTGCCTGAGACGGCGGCCCGGCACGGGGTTTTCGTGGAACTGCTCGGGCCCAACGTCGCCGCTTCGGACCTGGCGATTTACGCCGAAACAATCGACTATGAATATCTGACCGGGCTTGGGCGCCGTTTTCATCGGCACTACGGCCCCCTCGGCAACCGGCAAGACGACACCTGATGGCCCGGCGCGCAACCAGCTTCGTCTGCCAGTCCTGCGGGGCGGTGACGGCCAAATGGACCGGCCGGTGCGAGTCCTGCGGTGAATGGAATTCCATCGTCGAGGAACAGACCGGCGGCGGCATCGGCGGCGGTCCCGGCAAGGTGAAACGATCGAAGGGCCGGGTCGTCCCTCTGGTCGGACTGTCCGGCGATACGAAAGAGGCCCCCCGCATCCTGAGCGGGATCGCCGAGCTCGACCGGGTTACGGGCGGCGGCTTCGTTCGTGGCTCCGCACTTCTTGTCGGTGGCGATCCGGGGATCGGAAAGTCTACCCTTCTCATACAGGCGGCTGCGGCCCTTGCCCGCCTCGGCCAGCGCGCGGTCTATATTTCCGGCGAAGAGGCGATCGGGCAGGTTCGGCTGAGGGCGGAACGGCTCGGTCTTTCCGATGCGCCCGTGGCGCTCGCCGCCGAAACCAGCGTCGAAGACATCCTGGCAACGCTCGAGGCGGATGCACCGCCTGCCCTGGTCATCCTGGATTCCATCCAGACGCTGTGGACCGAGCAGGCAGAATCGCCACCGGGCACCGTGACCCAGGTCCGCGCCTCTGCTCAAGCGATGGTGCGCTATGCCAAGAAGCATGGCACGACAATGGTGCTGGTCGGCCATGTCACCAAGGACGGGCAGATCGCCGGTCCCCGCGTGGTCGAGCACATGGTCGACGCGGTGCTTTATTTCGAAGGCGACGGCGCACATCAGTACCGCATTCTCAGGTCGGTGAAGAACCGCTTCGGCGCCACTGACGAGATCGGTGTCTTCGAGATGACCGGCGCCGGCCTTTCGGAAGTCGCCAACCCGTCTGCCCTGTTTCTCGGTGACCGGACCTCAAATGCGCCGGGTTCCGCCGTCTTTGCGGGGCTTGAAGGGTCGCGCCCGCTTCTGATCGAGGTTCAGGCGCTTGTCGCCCCCTCACCTCTCGGCACGCCCAGGCGCGCCGTGATCGGCTGGGATTCCGCCCGCCTGTCCATGATCCTGGCGGTGCTCGAGGCCCGATGCGGGGTCCGGTTTTCCCAGCATGACGTCTACCTGAACGTGGCTGGAGGCCTTAAAATCAACGAGCCCGGAGCGGATCTCGCGGTCGCGGCAGCGCTTGTCTCTTCACTCAGCGGACTTGCCCTTCCGGCGAATTGCGTCTATTTCGGCGAAGTCAGCCTGTCAGGAGCGATCCGGCCGGTCGCCCAGGCTCAGTCCAGGCTGAAGGAAGCGCAGAAACTCGGGTTCGATCAGGCGTATTGCCCGGAAGGCAACCTGAAAGACGGCGCGACACGGAATTTCGCGGTAACGGGACTCCCGGAACTTGGGGATTTCATTGCCAAAATCTCGGCCAAGGCTGGTGCCGGCGGCAACGCTTGAGGCATCAAACGGACGGATGAAGCGGGCGAAAGCGCCCGATGGCTCAAGACACAAGGATCTTTCAGACAGATGCCGATCACCATGCTCGACGGAATCCTTCTCGTCATCATGCTCATCTCGGCGGTTCTGGCGATGATCCGCGGTTTCGTCCGCGAGGTTCTTTCTATCGCCTCGTGGATCGCGGCGGCTGTCGCTGCCTTCCTGCTTTACGGGAAGGTGCTTCCCTACGCCAAGCAGTATATCAGCCACGATCTGGTAGCCCTGGGCGTTTCCGCCGCAGCCGTGTTTATCGTAACGCTGCTGATTGTGTCCTATATTACCATGCGGATATCCGATTTCGTGCTCGACAGCCGGATCGGCGCACTCGACCGCACCCTCGGGTTCGTCTTCGGCTCCGTGCGCGGATTGCTTCTGGTCGTCGTGGCGATGATGTTCTTCAACTGGTTCGTCCAGCCGGAACAGCAGCCGAACTGGGTCTTGCAGGCGAAATCCCGTCCGATCCTGATGTCCATCGGCGAACGCCTTGTCGCCGTTCTGCCGGAAGATCCGGAAAAGGCCATTCTGGACAAGCTGAAGAAGCAGACGTCCACGCAGGCCGATGGCGAAAACGGAAACGAGAATACAGGCTACAGCGCTTCCGAGCGGCAGGGCCTCGAACAGCTTACGACCGGCGGAAACAACTGACGCTCTGATGCCAAGAGCGGATTCCTCCGGGCTCGTAAATTGAGCCGGGCAGGCTGTGACCTGCCGGTATCTTGAACTTTAAGGAGCTCCGCCATGCACGGCGAGACCGATCACACCGAGCCGTTTGATCTCAATGCAGACCGGCTTCAGGAAGAGTGCGGCGTATTCGGCATATTCGGTCATGAAGATGCGAGCGCCCTGACTGCCCTTGGCCTGCATGCGCTCCAGCACCGCGGCCAGGAAGCCGCGGGCATCGTGACGCTGGACGATGAACAGTTCCGGGCGGAACGCCATCTCGGCCTTGTCGGCGACCACTTCTCCAACGCTGAGACCATCAACCGGCTGTCCGGCCGGGCGGCGATCGGCCATGTCCGTTATTCGACCACCGGCGAGACGATCCTGCGCAATGTGCAGCCGCTGTTTGCAGAGCTGGAAGGCGGCGGCATCGCCATTTGCCACAACGGCAACTTCACGAACGCCATGACCCTGCGCCAGCAGTTGATCCGCGACGGCGCGATCTGTCAGTCCACATCCGACTCCGAAGTGGTCCTGCAGCTCATCGCCCGCTCACGCGAACGGAAAATCGTCGACCGCTTCATCGACGCCATTTCCCAGATGGAAGGCGCCTATTCTCTGGTCGCACTCACGTCGAAGAAGTTGATCGGCGCCCGCGATCCGCTGGGTATCCGGCCGCTGGTTCTGGGCGACCTCAACGGCGCGCCGATCCTGGCCTCGGAAACCTGCGCGCTGGATATCATCGGGGCGACCTTCATCCGCGAGGTGGAAAACGGCGAAGTCATCGTCTGCAGCCCCAGCGGCATCGAATCCTACTTCCCCTTCGGCAAATGCCGGGCGCGCCCGGACATATTCGAGTTCATCTATTTCGCCCGCCCCGATTCCATCATCGGCGGCCGCAGCGTCTACGAGGTGCGCCGTGCCATGGGCGGGGAGCTGGCGCGCGAATCCCACGTGGAGAGCGACGTCATCGTTCCGGTGCCGGACAGCGGCGTGCCGGCGGCCATCGGCTACAGCCAGGAAAGCGGCGTGCCCTTCGAACTGGGCATCATCCGCAACCACTATGTCGGACGGACCTTCATCGAGCCGTCCCAGTCGATCCGCGCGCTCGGCGTGAAGATGAAGCACTCCGCCAACAAGATGCAGATCCAGGGCAAGCGCGTCATCCTGATCGATGACAGCCTGGTTCGCGGCACCACATCGGTCAAGATCGTCCAGATGATCCGCGAAGCCGGTGCACGGGAAGTCCACTTCCGGCTGGCCAGCCCGCCGATCCGCTATTCCGACTATTACGGTATCGACACGCCGGTTCGCGAAAAGCTGCTGGCTGCGAAGTACAATCTGGAAGAGATGCGCAATTATATCGGCGCGGACACGCTGGCCTTCCTCTCCGTCGACGGCATCTACAAGGCCATGGGCTATGAGGGACGGGACAACGAGAACCCGCAGTTCACCGATCATTGCTTCACCGGCGATTATCCGACGCCCCTGACAGACCTGTCCGAAGACCGGGATTTCATCCGTCCCCCGCGTCTCGTCGAAGTCCAGTAAGCAAGAGGCAGGCATGACGCAGGAATTCCAAGGCCGGGTCGCGGTCGTCACCGGGGCCTCGCGCGGCATCGGCTATCAGCTTGCCAAGGCGCTCGGCACGCGCGGGGCTCATGTGATCGCTCTGGCGCGCACCGTTGGCGGCCTGGAGGATCTCGACGACGAGATCAAGGCGGCAGGCGGCCAGGCGACGCTGGTTCCGGTCGACATCACCGATTTCGATGCGCTCGATCGTCTGGGGGCCGCGATCTACGAGCGCTGGAAGAAGCTCGACATCCTGGTCGGCAACGCCGGCAGTTTCAGCCTGCTGTCGCCGGTCGGACACATCGCCATCAAGGACTTCGACAATATGATGGCGACCAACGTCACCGCCAACTGGCGGCTGATCCGCTCGCTCGATCCGCTGCTGCGCCAGTCGGAAGCCGGACGGGCCCTGTTCCTGACCGATTCCCATGCCCATAGCTGCACGGCCTTCTGGGGACAGCAGGCGGTTTCCAAGGCGGCTCTGGAAGCGCTGGTGCGCACCTATGCCAATGAGAGCCTGAAGACCAACCTGAAGATCAATCTGGCGGATCCCGGACCGGTCCGGACCGGCCTCCGGGCCAAGGCAATGCCCGGTGAAGACGTGAACACCCTGCCGAAGCCGGAAGACGTCGCGCCCGCGCTCCTGAAACTGCTCAGAGCCGATGTGACCGAAACGGGCAAGCTCTATCATCACTCCAGCGGCGAGATGCGGGACTTTCCGACGGCGGTCTGACGGCAACCGATCGCAGATATACTGAAGGCGCCAGATACCGGCGCCTCAGACTGCTGACATTCCTTACCCCTCTCCATTGTCATCCCGGCCAAGCGTCAGCGCGAGCCGGGACCGGCGAGGCAGAAGCCTCACGACTTCAATGGATTATACTACCGAAGCCGCGGCTCTCCGGTCCCGGATCTCCGCTATCGCTTCGTCCGGGATGACTAAATCAGGGCCTGTCATAAACCTGAGGCCGCCTGAAACCGGCACCTCTTTCCCGCCTGTACGAGCATCACTTCGCCGGCGCGAAAGCCTCGGCGGCGATGGCGTTCAGTTCGTCGAAGACACCGGGGGCGCCGACGATGATCCGGGCGCCATTATGGAGCGCATCGTCGACGTCGAAGGGGGCGACACCGTTTCCAGCCTCTTTCGCGATCAGGAGACCCGCCAGGCAGTCCCAGGCGTTCATATGGGCTTCCAGATAGCCGATCAGCCGCCCGGAAGCGGCATAGGCCAGCATCAGGCCGCCGGAGGCGTTGCGGAAGAACACGCCGCCCTTGTCGATCAGGGCGCTGATGCAGTTGATCGCATCGCTTGCAGCCGTACGCCCGTTGAAGCCGACGCCGACGGAGCCGACGGACAGGCTCGTCGTTGCGGACGCGGCAATCGGCTTGTCGTTGACGAAGGCCCCGCCGCCCAGCGACGCCTTGAAGGTTTCGCCGGAACAGGGATCGTGAATGACCCCGACAACGGTCTTTCCGTCGTGAACGCAGGCGATGATCACGCACCACTGCGGAATGGAGGTGACGAAATTGGCGGTGCCGTCGATCGGATCTATCACCCAGGTGTAGCCCGACGTTCCCTGTATCCGGCCATGTTCCTCGCCCAGGATCCCGTCCTCGGGATAGGCCTTTGCGATCTCGTCGCGCACCAGGGTTTCCACGTCCCGGTCCGCTTCCGACACCATGTCCTGATGGCCCTTGGCCGTTATGGTGAGCGTGTCCAGGCGACGGAAATAATCCAGGGCAAGAAGACCGGCTTTTTCGGCAAGCGCACAGGCAAAATCAAGACGTTCGGAAACCATCAAATGTCTCTTTCAAAGGGGCAAGACGGGAGAAAGGCGAGAGCAATCCCGGAACCGGGATTGCTTCCCGTCTAAATGATTTTTACGACGGAAAATTGACTACTGGATCTTGCGCTTTTTTTTCTTCGCCACGTAAGGGTTTTCGCCCTTGCGGTAGGAAAAGCGGATCGGGGTTCCCTGGATGTCGAAAGTCTGACGCAGGGAATTCACCAGATAGCGGGTATAGCTTTCCGGCAACTGTTCGGGCCGGGAACAGAAGGCCACGAAATGCGGCGGGCGGGTCTTTGCCTGGGTCAGGTAACGCAGGCGGATGCGTCGGCCTGAGACGGCAGGAGGCGGATGGTTCGTCACCACCTTGTCGAGCCAACGGTTGAGCTTGGCCGTCGAAACGCGGGAATTCCAAGCCTCATAGGCATCGAATACGGCCTCGACCAGCCTGTCGATCCCCTGCCCCTGAATGCCGGCCAACGTAACGATCTTCACGCCGCGGATCTGGTTGAAATACCGCTCGTTGGCGTCACGGATTTTTTTCCAGGCCTCTTCCCGGTCTTCGATCAGGTCCCATTTGTTGATCGCGACCACCAGCGCCCGCCCCTCGCGCGCCACCAGATCGATGATCTGCAGGTCCTGCTTCTCGAAGGACATGGTCGCATCAAGCGTGATCACGACCACTTCGGCGAACTTGATGGCTCTAAGCGCGTCGGCGACGGACAGCTTTTCAAGCTTTTCCTGAACGCGTGCCTTGCGGCGGATTCCGGCGGTATCAAACAGCTTGATGTGATGGTCGTGCCATTGCCAGTCGACTGAGATGGAATCGCGCGTGATGCCGGCTTCCGGACCGGTCAGCATGCGGTCCTCACCAAGCATCTTGTTGATCAGTGTCGACTTCCCGGCATTCGGCCGGCCGACGATGGCAACACGCAAAGGGCGTTCCAGGGTGCCGACGGGGTCCTCCTCCTCGACGATTTCACCGTCCTCGTCGACTTCGACGCTATGGACGGCTTCCTCCTCGCGGGAAGCCTCTTCCTCTTCATTTATGCGGTCCACATAGGGCTTCAACGCATCGTAGAGATCGGCAAGGCCCTCGCCATGCTCGGCGGATATCGCGATCGGCTCTCCGAGACCCAGGGAATAGGACTCGTAAAGCCCGCTCTCCCCTGCCCTGCCTTCCGCCTTGTTGGCGAGCAGGATCACGGGTGTCGTCGTCTTGCGGGCCACTTCGGCGAAATGGGCGTCGAGCGGTGTGACGCCGGCACGGGCGTCGATCACGAACAGCACCGCATCGGCGGTGGCGATGGCCTCTTCCGTCTGCCGGCGCATGCGTCCTTCAAGACTGGCGCTGTCGGCATCCTCCAGCCCCGCCGTGTCGACGATGGTAAAGCGCAGATCGCCAAGCCGGGCCTCGCCCGGCCTGCGGTCGCGGGTTACGCCGGGCGTGTCGTCGACAAGCGCCAGGCGCTTGCCGACCAGGCGATTGAACAAGGTGGACTTGCCGACATTCGGCCGTCCGATAATGGCGACTGTAGCGCCCACGGGTTTTCTCCTGACTTGCCGCAGGATGCCGGCCAGATCGCCCCCTTGATCAGGAGACGACCTGGCAGCGCATCAGTTGAAAGCGGCGACGGCTCTGTCGCCGTCCAATACGATCACGCGGCCGCCTGCGACGATCGGTGTTACGTAGACCTTGGTGTTCACGTCCTTGGTCAGAATGATCTGGCCGGATGCCGCGTCGACGGCTGCAAAACGCCCGTCGCTCGAAAAGGCAACCAGCGCTCCGCTCGCAAGGATCGGCCCGGCCCAGTTTCGGCGCCGTTTTTTCTTTTCCGGACGCGGCAGGACCGTGGACCAGAGGATTTCCCCGGTCTTGCGGTCGAGAGCGACCATGCGGTCTTCCAGGTCCACCATGAACAATGCATTGCCCGACACGACCGGCGTGTGCACGCTGCCCAGATCAGTCCCCCAGATCCGGGTCCCGGTCTTCAGGGACGCGGCGACGGTCCGGCCGGCGACACCGGTCGCATAGACCGTATCGCCGGAGATGACCGGGCTTGCCGATACATCCGCCAGACCGGACAGGGCCTGTGTCCGGAAGCCTCGGGTCACACCGTCTGCCCATTGGGGCTCGCCCGACTTGATATCGAGCGACATGATTTCTCCGGAAGAGAACGGTACGACGACCTGATTGCCGGCAATTGCGGGATCGGCCGCGGACAGAATGCCACCGATTTCCTCAATGCCCTGATAGCTCCAGGCCTGCGAACCGTCTTCCAGCTTCAGGGCGATCACCTCGTTGGACTGGGTCACGACGACAAGATGCCCCTGGCCAACGGCCGGCGCCCCACGCGCGGGCGTGCTCAGATCCGCAGTCCAGAGGACCTGACCGGAGCCGGCATCCAGTGCCGCAACCTGCCGATAGGCGGTTGCCGCATAGACGCGACCGCCCGATACGGCGACACCGCCGCCCGGTGCGACATCGCGCTCACCTTCCGGCCTCAGGTTCTTGACCCACTGGCGCCCGCCATTGGTGGACAGCGCAACCACGTCACCGTTGGGCTTGTAAATAAAGATCCGTCCGCCCGCGCTGACCGGCCTTGCGGAAGCGCGCAGGGCGTCCGTGGTCAGACCACCACCCGTCGCTCCGATATTCGACCTCCACACCCGTGCTCCGGTTACGGAGATCGCCTGGTTGCCCGGATCGTTGGCCAGGCCGCCACCTGCTGAGGGCCATTCCTGACCGCCGGACGCGGGGCCGACAGAAGCCGGCCTGGCGGTGGCAACGGTTGCCGGATCCGCGCCGTCAAACACGGGCTGGCGTTCGCCGGAAAGCTTCTTTTCCCTGCTGAACGGGTTGATCGACCCTGCCAAATCTGAAACGCCGCCACAACCTGCAAGCAGCACGGACAGGGCCAATACGCCGCAAAAGCCGCGCATTCCAGCATCAATACGGAGAGACCTCACTGTGCCGCCTCGCCTTTCTCGGAAGGTGCATCGCCATACTTGGCGCGAATAACATCATTGAGTAGACCAACCCGGCGGGAAACATCGGCGGGCGTCTCCTGATCCGCGTCCAGATCAGAGATCCAGCGGCGGGCGGTTTCAATGTCCCCGCTCTTCCAGGCGCTGAGTGCCAGGATCTCACGCGCGGCGGCCCGGAAAGCACTGTCTGCACCGGACAGCCCTTCCACCCGATCTGCGATGGCGGAGTACTCTTCCGTATCGACTGCCAGAAAGGCGGCCCGGAGCGCCGCAATGTCGCGCAGGGATTCGGGCACCGCGCTGTCGCGGCTCAACGCATCGAACGCGGCCACGGCCTCAGTGATGTTTCCGGCATTGGCCAGATCGGTCGCTGAACGCATTTGCGCAAGCGCGGGATAGCCACCGGTCGCGTCATCGAGCTTCGCGAACATCTTTTCGGCTTCGTCATAGTTGCCGGCTTCGGACAGGCTTACGGCCTCAATAAAGGTATCCCCGGCCTGTTGCGAATTTTGTTCCTGCCAGTACAGCCAGCCGCGATAGCCTCCGGTGCCGACGACGATAAGGACAGCAACCCCGATGACCCAGGGACCGAAGCGATCCCAAAGCCGACGGTATTTCTCGTGGCGGATGTCTTCATCGACTTCGCGAAAAATGTCGGACATGCGTGTCTTATTCCTGCGCTTGCTGCAACCATCTCACCCTGACGGGCGCGCGTCACACTATCTTCTTCATTCCGTACGGGCAAACCGGTACAGCGTTTCTTTTTAACGGTTTAATGGCGCAAGTGAGGCAAAGAAGGCCTGCTCCGCCGGAAAAGGTTCAAACCGTCGAATTTCCCGTGATTATGTCAATGGAACGCCAATGACAAGCGCATGGCCTTTCCAAACAAACAGCCCGTAGACGGCCAGTCCCGCCACAAGGGCGAAAATGTCGGCCCCGCGGCCCTTCCCGGCAATCTCAACGGAGAACGGCGTACCCGGATCCCCACGCCGTTTGACCGATATCCGGTCAGCGACCGCCCAGATCAGAAAACCGCCGAAGAGCAGGACAGATGCCAGGTCGCCGTTGGCGAGAAGGTGGGCAAAGGCCCACAGTTTTACCGCAACCAGCATGGGATGGCGGGAGATCTTCCTGATTTGGCCGGGAACATAGGTAGCGATCAGGAGCACGAATACGGGAAGCATAAGCAGCATCGTCACATGGCGTGTCCATGACGGCGGATCGTAGAGAATGGGACTTCCATCCATGCTCGCCTGTCCGTATCCGATGACGATCAGCACCAGACCGATAGCGGAAACCACCGAGAACAGCCCGCGATAAGGCAAGGCCCCCAAACGGGCCACCAGGGCAGTTCGGGCGCCTGAAAAAATCGGCAGGGAATGAGCCCCCAAGAAGACAAGCAGTCCGAGAACAAGCAATGCCATGCCTTTACCTCTCCAGTGTTCTTCTGAAATTTCCCGACCCGGCCGACGCCGGGCATCATTCAGCACTCAGGACCGAGGAATATTCCCGACAAATACTCCCGAGCGATTTCAATGACCGCAATACATCATCAGGCATACACTCGCAACATGCCACGAATAATACATCCGCATTCATATCCATATATTCATCGATTTATCGTCTTTATCAATACTTACCTCTATTACGACTTCTTAGTGTTCAGTGTTCCGAAAGTTCCGAAAACCCTTTTTTCAGGAATTCAGGCGATAGTATCCTATACAAAAGCCGGGGCAGGTAATGAAGCAGGACAACCGAGCAGAGACACGCATGCGAACCTTGAAGGCGGGACGGATTGTCTACGACCGGCTGTCGCGCGTGTTCGATTGCACCATCCGTAACGCGAGCGAAGCCGGGGCATTGCTGCTCGTTCCCAGTACAACGGGCATACCGTCGGAATTCCTGCTCTATATGGATTCCGATCAGAAAAGACGGCCGGCCGAAGTGGTCTGGCGCCAGGATGACCGGATCGGCATCCGCTTCACCGGACCGGCGGAGAACATCGTCTAGCGTGGACGGTCATTGAGATCCAATCCGCCTGGCAGACGATCAGCGCTTTCCAGCCCCAGCCTCCGGAACTTTCAGCCGTCGCGCGCTGTCTCCATCCTGTCCTGCCGGGCCACGAACACGATTGCCAGCGCCAGAGTGGCGCAGATGGTAGCGTAGACAAACACCGAATAGGCCGTGGCATAATCGGGATAGATGTTGAAAAACAGCATCGCCAGGGCCGGCTGCATCCAGACCAGGCCGGCGATGGCCTGCATCGACACCGGCCAGCGCGGCATGGCCAGCAGCATGAACAACAGCCCGGCACAGACCAGCGACCAGCTGTAATAGAGGAATGAGGAAGCCACGGCCGCAGAGGCCAAGAGCATCACCCCGATCCGGGCTTCCCGGCTCCACCGCCTTGGCAGAAACAGGACCACTCCGGCACTTGCCGCCATGGCGATCATCTGGATCGTGCTGCGCAGGCCGTCCGACCCGCCGAGCTTGCCGATCGTTGCCTGAAGGCTCAGGCTGCCGGGGGTGACGCCTAGGGCGTATTTCTTGAAGTCCGGATCGGAGAAGATCCCGAAAAAGGCCGGCCAGGCCTCCCAACCGAAGGCCAGAACCGATGCGGCCACCAGAAAGACCGTCCCGATGGCCGCCACCGCAAAACACCGATAGGCCCCGGAATTCAGCAGGAAAAAGGGAACCAGCCAGCCGTATTGCGGCTTGACGGTCGCAACCGCCAGAGCAAGGCCAGCAAGAACCGGTCTGCGGTCCGCGTATTGGAGTGCGAAGACGATGAGAGCCACCATCACGACGGATATGTTCATCCGCAGCAACGTGTAGTGCAGGCCCGCGGACAGGGCGAAGAGGAGGATCATCTCCGCGGGTTGACGGGCGAACAGAGGGATCAGAAGAAGGGACGCCAGGATCAGAACCCCGGTCGCCGCCTTGACTTCGCCATAGCTGAAGGACGCCATCGGATAGGCAAACAGCAGAAAATGCGGCGGGTTGACGAAGATCAGGTGGTTCTGGGTCTCCGACAGGCCGGGACGGAACACAGCCGGATCATAGGCTTCGACCGCCCTGCCCTCCTGTGCGAGTTCGGAAGCGCGGTAGAAGGCATCCAGGTCCTCCCGCTCCGACTGCGTGACGGACTGCGGGAACGTCCAGAGCTGGTCCCATTGCTTTGCCACGAAGTAGACATTGCAGAAGGCCGCCAGGATCACCGCGCACAGAAAGAGCGGGCCGCCAAGAGACGCCCTGCGCGATGAGGAACGCGGTCCGGGCCGGTAAGCGAAGACGGAAGTCTGATCCTGAGACAAGTGATTGCCGCACAATTGAAAAACAATGCGGTACTCATCCCAGATAATAATTTCGAAACTCTAAAAAGCACTCCGGTTGAACAGCAATCCGGAGATCCCCTGCGCGTGCGGCACCTGTTCACACTAGGCGGCCGTCCTGCAATCCCTGCAGGTACCCCGTAGCTCAATGGTCGTTCGTGACGGAGAAAAGCCGGTGGTGTCGGCCCATGCCTGAAGACATTCGACAGCCTTTTCGGGGGTAAATTCATCAACTCCGCCGCATGTCTCGCAGATGGCGAAGGCAGCGGTCTCATTATTCCCACAGCCCGGATGACTGCAGGCCACAAAGGCGTTCAGGCTTTCCAGACGATGCACGATCCCGAACTCCACCAGCTTGTCCAGGGCCCTGTAGACCTGCAGAGGTGCCTTGAAGCCTTCTGAACGCAGGGCATCAAGGATCGCATAGGCCGTCATTGGCCCCGCCTCTGCGGACAGTGTTTCGAATACAAGCCCCTGATTGCGCGTCATTTTGGGAAGATCATGCGCTGTATGCGAACCGACATGCGTGCTGTTCATGAGCGTCCTCCTGGGAAGTTACTTTTCCGCCTTGCGCCAAGATAGCGGACCGGCAACAGGCTCAACATGAAAAGAACCATCGCCGCAACCACAATCGACGGGCCGGACGGCGTGTCCCATTGCAGCGAACCGAAAAGCCCGGCCACGACGGCAACAGAGCCGATGAGCGCCGCCAGCCCAGCCATCTGCTCCGGTCCGGAGGCCAGCTGACGCGCGGCGGCGGGCGGAATGATCAGAAGTGCGGTGATCAGCAGGACGCCGACGATCTTCATGGCGATCGCGATGACGGCGGCAAGAAGCAGGGTGAAGACAAGGTTCGCCCGCTCCGTCCCGATGCCCTCGGCTGCCGCGAGTTCCGGACTGACTGTGGCTGCGAACAAGGCATTCCAGATAACGCACAGGCCGGTGAACACAACCGCACCGCCAAGATAGATGATCCCGATATCCGACCTTGAGACCGCCAGAATATCGCCGAAAAGCAAACCGATCAGGTCCATGCGCACCCACGTCATGAAGGCAAGGCAGACCAGACCGATCGCCAGCGAGGAGTGCGCCAGAAGCCCGAGAAGCGCATCCGAAGACAGCCCTTCGCGCCGGCGCAGGACCATCAGCAACAGAGATAGCGCGACGCAGACCGCGAAAACGGCCAGCATGGTGTTGATTTCAAGCAGCAGGGACAGCGCCACGCCCAGCAGGGCCGCGTGCGACAGCGTATCGCCGAAATAGGCCATGCGGCGCCAGACGATGAAACAGCCGAGCGGACCGGCCACCAGGGCAACACCGATGCCGGCGACAAGCGCGCGGGTGAAAAAGTCATCAAGCATCGTGTACACCCTGTGCCTTCCTGTCCGCCTCATGCGGGGTAAGGGAATGCTCGTGCCCATCGTGACCCGGGCAATGATCGCACAGGGTGCCGTCCTCGTGCCGAACCCGGCCATCAGGCAAATGCACGTGGTCGTGGTGATGCTCGTAGACGGCGAGCGCGCTGTCCGCACGATGGCCGAAGAGTTTGATGTAAGCCTCGCTTTTCGACACATCGCTCGGCGTGCCCCGGCAACAGACGTGGCCGTTCAGGCAGATCACCTGATCGGTTGCCGCCATCACGACATGGAGATCATGGGAAATCATCAGTATGCCGCACCCGAGCCGATCGCGGATTTCCGATATCAGATCGTAGATCGCGATTTCACCGGAGTAGTCGACCCCCTGGACCGGCTCGTCAAGCACGAGGAGATCGGGCTTGCGGGCGATGGCGCGCGCCAAAAGCACCCGCTGCATTTCGCCACCGGACAAATGGCGCACCTCCTGATCCATCAGGTGGGTAGTGGAGGTTTCCTCCAGTGCTTCCGAAATTTCTCCGACGGACAGCTTGCTGGTGAGCCGCATGAACCGCTTGACCGTCAATGGCAGCGTCCAATCGATCATCAGTTTCTGAGGCACATAGCCGACCCGCAGGCCCGGCCGTTGCCTGGCGCTGCCGTCGGAGGGTTTCAGAATGCCAAGCGCCATCTTGGCCGTTGTCGATTTGCCGGATCCGTTCGGCCCGATCAGGGTGACGATCTCTCGAGGCGCCACCGACAGATCGACGCCGCGAACCAGCCAGTCGCCATTACGCTGAATACCTGCTTGTTCAAGCCTGACCAGCGGCGGGACGTTTGCGGATGCGTCCATGAAATCTTTCCGGTGCTGATGGACGGATTCGCCCATGCGTATGTTATATTATTACACATATAGGCAATCGATGGGACCTTGGCAATCGTACTGACAAAAGGTTCATCTGGCGTGATTTCACCTATTGCACCGGCGCGAAAGGCATCTAAAGCCTGGTCCCGGTTGGATCACAGCCCGAACCCCTGTTAGGAATTCAAAGAGGTCGGCTGCAACCTCGAAACCAATCCGGATCCTATCTGCGAGGCCTGACGTCATGGATGGAAAGTCCCCGAGACCTCTGCTGATCGTTGCATTGGCGATCAGTGCTGCGATCGCCGTATGGGGTATCATCGATCCACAGCAGCTTGGCAGTCTTGCCGCCTCGGCAGTGACAAGCCAGTTCGACAGCCGCGGCTGGTTCATCATGCTTGAAGCGAGCGGACTGCTATTCGTCGCCCTTTACCTTGCTTTCTCACGCTTCGGCAGTATCCGACTGGGCCCGGAGGGCTCAGAACCCGAATTCTCGACCCCGGCCTGGATCGCCATGCTCTTTGCCGCGGGAATGGGAGTCGGCTTGCTGTTTTATGGCACCGCCGAACCACTGACCCACTTCGATGAGCTCAAGCAGTTTTCACCCGCTCCTCAGGCCGCTGCGCATGCGCTCTTCGTCACCTATCTGAACTGGGGCTTTCATGCATGGGCGATCTACGCAATGGTCGGCCTCATCATCGCCTATTTCGCGTTTCGCCGCCAACGCACCCTTCTGCTCAGCGCTCCCTTGACGGATGCTCTGGGCGAAACCCGCTGGACCCTCGCGGCGGGGTGGCTGTTCGATCTGCTGTCGATCGTCGCGATCGCGGTAGGGCTTGCCGGTTCGCTCGCGATGGGTGTTTTCCAGGTTCAGACCGGACTGGCCGGTTTGCTTGGCATCACGGATCCCGGCACGTTGACCCTGCCGGTCTTCGTCGCGATGTGCATCGCCTTCATCATTCCGCTTCGGCGCGATCTCGGCGAGGGCATGGCCAAACTCTCCAACACGGCCATGCTGATCGCGATCGGCCTGATGGTCTATCTGCTGATCCTCGGGCCCACGTCCTACCTCATGAACGGCATTGTCTCCGGCTTCGGCCGCTACCTGTTCGGAGCGCTGCCGGCCGGCTTCTCGACCGCCGAGTTCTTTGACCAGGAAGTCGTCGACTGGTTCCAAAGCTGGACGCTCAACTACATGATCTGGTGGCTCGCCTGGTCGCCCTTTGTCGGCATCTTCATCGCCCGGATCTCCCGTGGACGGACCATCCGCGAATTCCTCGCGGGTGTCATCATCGCGCCGACACTGTTCTCGATCCTTTGGTTCGGGGTGTTTGGCGGTCTGGGGGTCTTCGATGCGCTTCGCCAGGATGGCGCGTTGTCCATCGTGAACCGGGAGAACCTGGATGCCACAACCTTCGCACTGCTGGAGCGCTTCCCTCTCGATAGTCTGACCCGGGCGGCAACCGTGATTGCCGCGTTTCTTTTCGTGGTCACCAGCGTCGTCAGTGCCGGATTTACGCTCGCCGTGATCGGGACAGGCGGCAATGAAGATCCCTCCCCCCGAATTCGCACGATCTGGGGCGCCATTCTCGGCGCGCTGGGGCTAGCCATGGTATTCGTGGGAGACATTGGGCTGGTGCGTTCGATCATTGCGCTGTCAGCCACCGCCTTCGTGTTTATCGTGCCCGTTCTCGTTCTTTGCCTGCTCCGGCGACTGCGGCAGGAGACCTACATATGAGCAACGAGCTGCTCGACACGTTTATGAATATCACCGTGTTTGCCTATATCGGCCTTCTCATCTGGCTCGCCCTTCGGCCGGACCCGTGATCGGCAACAAAGCCGGGCATTCTTGTGCACCGGAGACTTGAGAAGCAGCACCTGAGGCCCAAAAGAAAGGGGCCGCAACATCATTGCGGCCCCTTCCGTCTTTTCACAGGCGGTTACGGTGGCTACCCCAATAGTCTGGGCAGGAACATCACGATGCCCGGCACTGCCGCCAGCAGGATGACCCGGATGATTTCCACGCCGAAGAACGGCAGCACGCCACGGAAGGTTTCCATCATGGGCACGTTCTTGGCGAGCGCGTTGATGATGAACACGTTCAGCCCTACCGGTGGCGTGATCAGTCCTAACTCGACCACTATAAGTGTCAGGATACCGAACCAGATTTTCAGGTCTTCGGCCCCCATGCCGAAGGTCGCCGTCGCAGCGGTGGCATAGTCGCCGCCGTTCAGGTCGACCATCACCGGCCAGAAGAACGGCACCACGACGAGGATCATGGCGAGCGAATCCATGAAGCAGCCGAGGATCACGAAGATGATCAGCATGATCGCCAGCACCATGTAGGGATCGAGCCCGCTGTTTCCGGCCCATGCGGACATGGTCGAAGGCAGGTTGGCACGGGTGAAGAAGCCTTTCAGCACTTCGGCGCCGAACAGGATGAAATAGATCATGCCGCTGGTCTTGGCCGTTTCCAGCAACGACGAGCCCACGCCCGTGATGGTCAGGCCTTCCTTGCCGAACAGGCGCATGCCGAAGCCGTAGACCAGGATCGCGAACACGCCGACGCCGGCGGCGGGGGTCGGTGTGAACAGACCGATGCCCAACCCCAGAATGATCGACCCGAAGATGATGATCACAGGGATCAGGCGGATCAATGCCTGGTGCTTTTCCTCACGGGTCATGGTCTGCGTCGTCGGAGCCAGACTCGGATTGATGCGCACCAGGATGGCAATGACCGCGATGAAGAAGACGACCGCGATGAGACCCGGAATAATGGCCGCGCGGAACATCTCGATGATCGAGCCTTCGACGATGACCGCATAGATCACGAGCGCGACGGACGGTGGAATGAGAATACCGAGCGTGCCGCCGGCTGCCAGCGCCCCTGTCGACAGACGGGGCGAGTAGTTCAACTTGTCAAGCTCGGGCAAAGCGACGCGGCCCATGGTCGATGCGGTTGCCAGCGAAGAGCCGCACACAGCGCCGAAGCCGGCGCAGGCGCCGATCGCGGACATGGCAAGCCCACCCCGGAACCGTCCCATCAGGGCCGCCATCCCTCTGAACAGGTCACGGCTGAGATTGGCCTGGCTTGCCAGGAACCCCATCAGGACGAACAACGGTATGACCGACAGGTCGTAGTTGGCCATATTGCCCCAAAGCAGCGACTTGAACTGCTTCATGTAGGGGCCGAAACGAATGAAGGAGGCTTCCAGAGAAAGGATATATGTGCCGCCGATACCGACGAGCAGCATCGTCAGGCCCACAGGCATCCGCAGGGCCAGCAAGATGAACAGCACGACCAGTCCGGCGATGCCGATAAATTCCAATTCACCCATGGGATTTGCCTCCGAGGACCTGACCCAAAGCGACCAGGGACCAAAGGACCATGGAAACAACACCGGGGAAATACCATGGCCATTCCAGCCAACCGAGTACGGCGGTCATGGTGTTGTCGCCCCGCGTTTCGAGCATTCCCTGCCACAAGTAAAATGCAAGCCCGGCGGCGACCACGACGGTGAGAGCCTGCCAGAGATGATCCAGGATTTTCTGCAGCCATTGCGGGAATGACTGTACGAACAGGTCAACCGCCACATGGCCTTTTTTCAATTGCGTATAGGGGAAGAAGCTCAGGGCAGCGGCACTGATCGCCAACCTCACGAAATCCTCATAACCGGGAAGCGCCGGCACATAGATACCGAACGGCTTCAAGGCGAAATCCAGCGTGAACGCCCCGACGTTCACGGCCGTGACAAGTACGATGATGACCGCGAGCACGCCCCCCAGGAGTGCCCACAGCGTCACGACCCGCTGCAACAATGAGTACATTTCCTTGCCCTTTTAAAAAAGCGAACGGCGCTCGCTGCGCCGTTCGCCATCTTGATTGTTGTTATTGGACCCTTAGTCCTTGACGTCCATCACAGCAGCACGTGCGGCTTCGACCATGCTAGCGCCATCCATGCCATTGCTGTCGGCTTCGGCGATCCACTTGTCGACGACCGGCTGCATCTTGTCGGTAAAGGCCTTGTACTCGTCGTCGGTCAGGGTGATCAGCTCGCTGTTTTCTTCAATGAGCTTCTTACCGCCGGCTTCGGAATCATCCCAGACCTGTCCGTAGATCGCGGCGATATTTCCCATGGAATGATCGTCGATGACCTTCTTCAGATCGTCCGGAAGGCTGTTGTAGCGATCCATGTTCATGCCGATCATGAAGGTGGACGTGCCGAAACGAAGGCTGTTCGGACCCTCGGTCGTGTGATTGGTCAGTTCCTGCAGCTTCAGCGGGGCGACGATTTCAAACGGCACCAGAGCACCGGCGACCACACCCTTGGACAATGCCTGCGGCAGGTCCGGAACCGGCATACCGACCGGCTCGGCGCCCAGGGCTTCGATGATCCAGCCGCCGGTACGCGACGGCGTGCGTATCTTCAGACCTTCCAGGTCAGCCGGCGACTTCACCGCCGTGTCGACCATGTGGAACACCTGACCGCCATGAACGTGAAGCAGGATCGGCTTGATGTCCTTGAAGTCGTCCTTGATCAGGTCCCAGGAATTGGCCATCGCGACCGTGGTCTGCTTGGCGGACCCGCGGTGAATCGTCGGAAGTTCGAAGACCTCGGTCCGCGGAAACACGCCCGGGGTATAGCCCAGAACGGTCCAGACAATATCGACGACACCGTCACGGGCCTGACGATAGAGCTCGGGCGGCTTGCCGCCCAGAGACATGGCCGGATAAATCTCGACCTTGATGCGTCCGTTGGACGCTTCCTCGACGCTCTTCGCCCAGGGCTCCAGCATCTTGGTTTGCGCCGGCGCTTTCGGACCAAGCAGATGATGCAGGGTCAGGGTGACTTCCGGCTCCTGCGCGCTGACGGTTCCCGTCAGCATTGTTGCGGCTATAAAACCTACGGCCGCAGATAGTATACGTTTCATACTAAACCTCCCAGTAGTGTGCACAGTATGATCCAGTCCTAATCGTGACATGCATTGTCAAGATTACTCAGACCTTTATCACATGTCTCCAATGGCTATTCCATATCCTTAATCTTGTAAAATGAGCTTTTCTTAATCCGGCATAAGCCTTGGTTATAGGAGACATTCGGCATGCGATCCAAAACCGATCGAGTCCCCACCTGAAAACCGTCCATTACAGCTGCATGGATTTCTCTTCGGCCGAGGCTCTCAAAGCGCTTTGGAACATCAGCAATGCCGGGGTGGGCGCCACGTTCGCACGCGTTGTCAGGCCGACCGGCCCTGTTGTTTCAATCGTCTCCACGGGCAATTCCACGAGATCACCTGCGGCAATATCACGCGAGATAACCCCACTGGATATGACCCAGATCGCATCGGTTTCGAGGGTGTAGGTGCGTCCGAAGATATTGGAAATGGTCTCCACGCGCCGTGGCAGGTGCGTCACGCCATGGGCAAGCAGCAGCCGTTCCACATACGGGCGGATAACCGCTTCTTTCGTCGGATAAAGAACTGGATAGTCGGCGATCCGGCGAAGGTCCGGTTTTTCTTCCAAAAGGAGCGGATGTTCTTTGCGCACGGCAAAGGAAACACTTTCCGAATAAAGATGAGCGAATGCGAGGCCTGCCATCTGCGCCGGGTCGGCAAGACGACCGACCACCAGATCGAGCTCCCCTGCCCGCAGCTGGCTTAAAAGAAATGTGTTCGGCGCGGTAATCAGGGTCAGTGTCGTTTCCATGTTTTCGGCCTGGAACGCGCGGACCGCATCCGGCACGATCCGGGCGGCCACGCTCGGCAGCACTCCGACATTCAAATAGGATTCCCCGGACATCCGCGCCTGGGCGACGCTATCCAAGCCCTGCTTGAGCGCCGCCAGGCTGGCCCCCGCGTAGTGGAAGAACACCTCGCCGAACTGGGTCAGGGTCACGCCTTTGCGGCTGCGTTCGAACAGACGCACTTTCAGAATGTCTTCCAGTTCCTTCAGGGTCTTGGAAACGGCCGGCTGGGTGATCGCAAGAGCGTCCGCAGCCTTCACCAGGCTGCGCTTGCGAGCGACCTCCATGAAGCACTGGACATGCCGGTATTTCACGCGGGTGTCGATCAAGTTAACATTCCTACTGGTTATTCTAATTGCTTAATTTCTCATTTTACATAACCTAATCGACAGATAAATATGCGGCCAAAATTCAATGCGGCCAAGTCACCGGAAAGACGCCAGCCGCCAAAACACGCCGGGAGAAGGAACAATGGCGAAATTCCAGGCTTTGGCCGAAGCCGTTGCCGACAACATCAGCGACGGCGACAGCGTCGCGTTTGAAGGCTTCACCCACCTGATCCCCCATGCGGTCGCCCATGAGGTCATCCGGCAAGGCCGCAGGGATCTGACCGTCATGCGCATGACGCCGGACATCATCTACGATCAGCTGATCGGCATGGGCTGTGTGAAGAAGATGATCTTCTCCTTCGCCGGCAATCCGGGCGTCGGACTGCTGCGCCGCTTCCGGGATTCGCTGGAAAACGGCTGGCCGCTGCAGGTCGAGATCGAGGAACACAGCCACGCGGCCATGGCCAACGCCTATGAAGCCGGCGCCGCCGGCCTGCCCTGCGCCGTCTTTCGCGGCTACCGCGGCGCAGAACTGACCCGGGTCAACCCGAACATCAAGTTCATCAAGTGCCCCTTCACGGGGGAGGAGCTCGCCGCCGTCCCTTCGCTTCGGCCCGATGTCGCCGTCATCCACGCACAAAAGGCAAATGCCAAGGGAGATGTGTTCATGGAAGGCATCACCGGTGTTCAGAAGGAAGCGGTGCTGGCAGCCAAACGGTCGATCGTGACCGTGGAGGAAGTGGTCGACGACTTCGGCGCCATTTCGCCGAATGCGACCGTGCTGCCGTCGTGGACCGTCACCTCGGTGGTGAAAGTTCCAGGCGGCGCGCATCCGTCCTACACGCAGAGCTACTATGGCCGCGACAACGCCGCCTATATCGAATGGGACAAAGTCTCCTCGGACCGCGACAGCTTTACCGCCTGGATGGAGGAAAACGTCCTGAAACAGGGCCCGGAGGTCTTTGCAACCCGCGTCGCCCACCTGAAAAACGCAGGCTGAGGAAAGCGGACATGACAGATTTTACGCCAAGCGAAATGATGACCGTAGCCGCGGCCCGCGCCCTCAAGAACGACGATGTGTGTTTCGTCGGCATCGGCGCACCGTCGGCGGCCTGCAACCTGGCCCGCCTCACCCATGCACCGGATATCACCCTCATCTACGAGAGCGGAACAATCGGCACCGCGCCGGACGTGTTGCCGCTTTCCATCGGCGACGGCGAATTGTGCAAGACCGCACTGACCACCGTCTCCGTGCCGGAGATGTTCCGCTACTGGCTTCAGGGCGGGCGGATTACCGTCGGATTTCTCGGCGGCGCCCAGCTCGACCGGTTCGGCAATATCAACACCACGGTGGTCGGCGACTACGATAAACCGAAGGTCCGACTGCCCGGCGGCGGCGGAGCTCCCGAAATCGCCATTTCCTGCGGTGAAATCTTCATCACCATGAAGCAGTCACTGCGGGGCTTCGTTGAAAAGCTTGACTTTGTCACCTCCCTCGGCCACGGCAAGGGCGGCAACGACCGCGCGGCCCATGGTGTCACCACCAAGGGCCCGACCCGACTGATTACGGATCTGGCAATGTGGGAGCCGGATCCGGAAACGAAGGAGTTCACGGTTACGTCCCTGCATCCGGGCGTGACACGCGACCGGATTCGGGAAACCGTCGGTTGGAAAGCCAAATTCGCCGAAGACGTCGGGGAAACCCCTGCGCCTGACGCTTTAGAACTGGAGGTTCTCCGGGACCTCCATGCCCGTACCAAGGCAGCCCACGAAGGAAAATAGAATGCAACGCGCCTTTATCTGCGATTATGTCCGCACCCCGATCGGCCGCTATGGCGGCGCCCTGTCCGGCGTTCGCGCCGACGATCTCGGCGCCATCCCGATCGAAGCCCTGATGGAACGCAACGCCGATGTGGACTGGGCCGCAGTCGACGATGTCTATTACGGCTGCGCCAACCAGGCCGGCGAGGACAACCGCAACGTCGCCCGCATGTCCGCTCTGCTCGCCGGCCTTCCCGACGCCGTGCCGGGTGCGACCATCAACCGGCTGTGCGGTTCCGGCATGGATGCGATCATCACCGCGGCGCGCGCCATTGCCGCCGGCCAGGCGGACCTCATCATTGCCGGTGGCGTGGAAAGCATGTCCCGCGCGCCTTTCGTCATGCCGAAGGCGGAAACCGCGTTCAGCCGCTCCAATGCGGTCTATGACACGACCATCGGCTGGCGCTTCGTCAATCCGCTGATGAAGAAGCAGTACGGCATCGATTCCATGCCGGAAACGGCGGAAAACGTCGCCGAGGATTTCAAGATCTCGCGCGAGGACCAGGACGCCTTTGCCGTGCGCAGCCAGCAGCGCGCCGCCAGGGCGCAGGCCGAAGGCCGGTTTGCCAAGGAGATCGTGCCGGTCACGATCCCTCAGCGGAAAGGCGACCCGATCATTGTCGATCAGGATGAACACATCCGCGGCGATACCACGATCGAAGCGCTCGCGAAGCTCCGGGCGCCGTTCCGCGAAGGCGGGTCGGTGACAGCCGGCAACGCGTCGGGTGTCAACGATGGCTCCGCCGCCCTGATCATTGCCTCCGAGGCGGCCATCGAGAAATACGGGCTCAACCCGATTGCCCGGGTTATCGGCGGCGCGACCGCCGGTGTCGCTCCGCGCATCATGGGCATGGGCCCGGCTCCTGCGACCCGCAAGCTGTGTGCCCGCCTCGGGATCGCGCCGAAGGATTTCGACGTCATCGAACTCAACGAAGCCTTTGCCGCCCAGGGCCTTGCGGTTCTGCGCGATCTCGGCCTTGCCGACGACGGCGAACACGTCAACCCGAACGGCGGCGCGATTGCGCTCGGCCATCCGCTTGGCGCATCGGGCGCCCGGATTGCCGGCACCGCGGCCATGGAAATGAAGATGCGCGGCGGCAAGCTTGCGCTTGCGACCATGTGCATCGGCGTGGGCCAGGGCATCGCGATCGCCCTGGAAGCCGTCTGACCGATAGCCATCGCCCTTCTCGACGGCGGGCTTGACCCGCCGTCGATACTGCCCCTGCCCCGGCAGATAGAACTACCCGTCCGCGCCAGCACTTGCCCGGCCGGCAATTAGAGCCCAAGCTGCGCTCTTTCCATCAGAAGCAGCGGACCCATTGCATGACCAGCCAGCCTCTCAACCAGCCGCCCGAGATCCCGCCGGAGCTGGACCGGTGGAACTGGGGCGCGTTTCTGCTCAACTGGATCTGGGGCATCGGCAACAGCGTCTTCATCGCGCTGCTGATGTTTATCCCGCTGGTCAACCTGGTGATGATTTTCGTCCTCGGCGCTCGCGGAAGCCGCTGGGCCTGGCGAAACCGCGCCTGGCGGGACTCGGAGCATTTCCGCAGCACCCAGAGAAAATGGGCGATTGCCGGCGTGATCATTTGGATCGCCGCGATCGGACTCGGCGGCGGTATAGTCGCAGGTCTTCCCGCGATCATGAAAAGCAGTGACGCCTATGCAATGACAATGGCGGCCGTCCGCAACGATTCTGCGGTCGAAGGCGCGCTTGGCAGCGATATCGAATCCGGCTTCTGGATTAACGGCAACGTCAACGTACAGAGCGGCGGAACCGGATCGGCCTACCTCAACTTTTCACTTACCGGCAGCAAGGGGTCCGGGCGGGCCATCTCCCATTCCAAGCGCATCAACGGCATCTGGGATCTGCGCGTGCTCGTGGTCTATCCGGAAGGAACGACCGTTCCCATTGTCCTGGAAAACAAGGACCATGTCTCGATCCCCGGCGCGCCGGAGGATCTGTAACTTCCCTCCTGATAAACCGGAGTCGGATCAAGGGTCTGGGCCACATTCCTGAGATCCTGATTCCGCAGCTTCAGAAACTGATTCAAGACGCACAGCGCAATCGGAGCGCCATACCTCCGGGACAAACGGCAATAGGCCCGTGATGAAAATGTCCAAGCATTCGTTCGGATCGTCCATTTCGTTGCTCTTCGTCATGCGTAGAATCCGCGGCAATCAAAATAGGCTGATGATGTACTTAAGGAGGGAACATCATGCGCACCCAGGTTGCCATTATCGGAGCCGGTCCGTCCGGGCTGCTTCTGTCCCAGCTTCTTCACCTTGCCGGCATCGATTGCGTCGTCCTCGAACAGCGTTCAGCGGACTACGTCCTGTCGCGGATTCGCGCGGGCGTGCTGGAACAGGGCATGGTCGACATGCTCGACAAGGCCGGCGTTTCGGAACGCATGTTCAAGGAAGGCCTGCCCCACGACGGGGTCAACATGTCGGTCGGCGACACCCGGCTGCGCATCGACCTGAAAGGCCTGACCGGTGGCAAGACAGTGATGGTCTACGGCCAGACGGAAGTCACCAAGGACCTGATGGACGCCCATACGGCCCGCGATGCCAAGGTCATCTACGAGGCCGAGGACGTCACCCCGATCGACTTCGATACCGACACGCCGCGCGTCACCTACAAGAAGGATGGCGTCACCCACGAAATCGCTTGCGATTTCATCTGCGGCTGCGACGGCTATCACGGTATCTCCCGCGCCTCCGTGCCCCGGGACGCCATCATGGAATTCGAAAAGGTCTATCCGATCGGCTGGCTCGGCATCCTGTCCTACGTCAAGCCGGTGAACCACGAGCTCATCTACGCCAACCATGACAACGGCTTTGCCCTTGCCTCCATGCGTTCGCACACCCTGAGCCGTTATTACATCCAGGTGCCCGTCGACACGGACATCAACGCCTGGCCGGATAATGCGATCTGGGACGAGTTGAAGATCCGGCTCGGCGAAGAGGCCGCCGCCAACATGGAAACCGGGCCGTCCATCGAAAAGAGCATCGCTCCCTTGCGCAGCTTCGTCGCCGAACCGCTGCGCTTCGGCCGACTGATGCTGGCGGGCGACGCGGGCCACATCGTGCCGCCGACCGGTGCCAAGGGTCTCAACCTGGCAGCTTCCGACATCTACTACCTGTCGAATGCACTGATCGAATTCTACGGCGAGAAGTCCATGGCCGGCGTGGACGACTACTCGCAGAAGGCGCTGGCGCGCATCTGGAAGGCGGAGCGCTTCTCCTGGTGGATGACCATGCTCCTGCACAAGTTCCCGGATCTGGGCGCGTTCAACGCGAAGATGCAGCAGACCGACATGGATTACCTGGCAAGCTCCCACGCCGCCCAGGTGAGCCTGGCGGAAAACTACGTCGGCCTGCCCTTCTGACCTTTAGGAAACAAACTTCCCGGCTGCCGCACACCGGCAGCCGGCTAGTCGCCCAGCTCCGGCCGGCCTGCCAGACCGCAGTAGCCGTGATGCTCGAATGCCTCGTCCCCGCCCTTTACATGGGAATAGATGAAAGGACGCCAGGCCATGCATTTCGACCCGATGCAATGCTGGTAGAGATGTTCCGCGTCAAAACCCGATGATTTGGTATTGAACAGACGGTTGTTGCCCTCAACCCGTACGAACGGGCACCACATCTTTTTCGCTTCTTCTTCCGTAACCCGCATGTCCGCTCCTTGTGCTGCAGACCTCCGCGGGTCTGCGCCAATAGGCCAGAGTTCAAGCGGAATTCTTGACGGCAATTATATAATTTTTCTTTGCTTCATATCCGCGCAAGGTCAATAAAGAAGCCTTGTCTCTATTTCTTATCGGTATTATTGCCAATGTTTACGACCGCCGTCGAGTAATCCTTGCTGTTCAACGGTTCGAATACAGATCGGACGAAACGCGACATCAGGCCCGCGGCGCTTCCGATGCGTTTGTTCTTGCCGGCGCGGACGGCTCTTCCTGCACACGAACGTGCCGGTCCCGTCTTTTCCTGGCGTTTTCCATAGCGTCACTGACTTTTTCCAGGAGTGTGGTCGGCAGACGGACCGACTTCACGAACAGGTCGACCGTTTCATCGGCCATCGTCCGAAGGCGGGAGTTGTGCACGTAGTTTTCCAAGGCCTCATTTACCGCAACCAGATCGCGCACAGCAGGCCGGAGCTTCCTTTCGAACGCCACGGGGTCATTGGCGACAGAAATTGCGAAACCTATAAAAAAGGCCGCAAATACATAGACATGAAAATAAGCCCCTGGAAACCGCATCGCTCTTCACCTCAACCCTTAACAGGAAGTTAATATATCTGAGGTTGTATTTTCAGCAGCAGGCGGACTCAACCCTAAATAGCCAATTCAATTAAATTCCCTGATAGTAACGTTAATTGCGCGCCCTGCTCGGGACCACCTCAGGTCTTTTGCCGGTTACGGAATTCCTGAGGACTTTCGCCGGCTTCCTTGCGAAATACCCGCGAGAAATAGGCCGGGTCATCGAAACCCAGATCATAGGCGATCTCGGAAACCGGCAGGGATGAGAATGCGAGCTGGCGCTTGGCCTCGAGAACGATCCGGTCCCTGATCGACTGGGTGGCGGTGCGGTCGGTAAACAGTCGGCAATACCGGTTCAAACGAGCCACCGGCATACCCATTTCCGATGCGTAGAATTCCGGCGTCCGTTCGCTGCGGAAATGAGCGTCGACCAGGGCTCTGAAGCGGAATAGCGAAAAGCCGGGCGCCGCATCGATCTCGGCACCTTCCGCGACGCCGGCAAACATGCGCGCCAGCATCAGGGTCATCAGCGGTCGGAAAACCAGGCGCCGGCGTTTCCCGCTTTCGAATTCTTCCGCCATTTCCCGCAGATAGCTGCAGATTTTCAAGCGATCTTCACCCGAAGGCACGACCAGATGATTGCTTTCGCCCTGGCCGGCCAGAAGCCGGTCGAGATCGCGGCCGTCGTCGGACCCTGTCAGATAATCGTGGGTAAAGGACACCACATAGCCCTGGGTGTCGGGCGTGAATTCCCAGCCATGCACCACGCCAGGCGGCGTAAAGACGATCGTGTCCGGCGCGATGCGACGCTCTCCCGCTTCATCGGTCAACCGTCCTTCGCCGGAGGTGATCATCAGACACTGGAACAGATGGATGTGACTGTGGGCATCGAGCGACCAGCCAAGCGGGGCCGAACGAGCCCGGATCGTCTCGATGTGAAAGAAATCGAAGTCGTCGGCCTGGTCGTTTTCACCGTAGAGGTGATAACGCGGAACGGGTGCTGTCTGCATATGTCATTGTCGCAAACAGCCCCCTGTCAAGGCAACTGTCTGCCGCTCCTTTCGGGGCCGCATTTGCCGGATTTCGGCAAATCGCGGGTCCAAAACCGTCCCTTATCCGCGTGCGTGATGGGCGTGCCAATGCCAGGCGATGTCGATCCGCCGGGGGAGCCAGACCTTGTCATGGGAGGTGACATAGTCGAGGAACCGCGCCAGCGCGGCCGCCCTGCCCGGCCGGCCGACCAGACGACAATGCAGGCCGATGTTCAGCATCTTCGGGGCCCCGGCCTCTCCTTCCGCGTAAAGCACGTCAAAGGCATCCTTGAGATAGGCGAAGAACTGGTCGCCGGAATTGAAGCCCTGAGCGGCAGCAAAGCGCATGTCGTTCGAATCGAGCGTATAGGGAATGACCAGATGATCGCCTTCCGGGCCATCCACCCAATAGGGGAGATCATCGGCGTAGCTGTCGGAATCATAAAGGAAGCCGCCCTCCTCCATCACAAGCTTCTGGGTCTGCATCGAGCAGCGACCCGTATACCAGCCAAGCGGACGCGACCCGGTCACTTCCTCATGGATGCGGATCGCCTCGCGCATGTGTTCGCGCTCAAGCTCTTCCGGCAGATCGGCATATTCGATCCATTTCAGGCCGTGGGAGGCGATTTCCCAGTCGGCTTCCTTCATCGCCGCCACGGCTTCGGGATTTCGTGCAAGGGCGGTCGCGACCCCATAGACAGTGACCGGGATGGAGCGGCCGGTGAACATACGCCAAAGCCGCCAGAAACCGGCGCGTGAGCCGTATTCGTAGATGGATTCCATGTTCCAGTGGCGTTTGCCGGGCCACGGCTGGGCGCCGACGATTTCCGAGAGGAAAGCCTCGGAGGCGGCGTCTCCGTGGAGAATGTTGTTCTCCCCCCCTTCTTCGTAGTTGATCACGAACTGAACCGCGACATTCGCGCCACCGGGCCATTTCGGGTCCGGCGTGGTGCGCCCGTAGCCGATCATGTCGCGCGGATAGGAGGAGGAGGAGGTCATATCCTTGAAATCCCTATTGAAACCTTCTGCGCACCAAACCTCAAGCGATACGCCCGTGCAAGAGGGAGATTTAAAATCCTCGTGATTCCTGCCGATAGCTCAAATTTTACCTGTCCGGTTTGCCTCGGTTTAGAACCTTGACTGGTAAGTCGGCGACCGAAGTACAGATATCGAGGATTTTACGTATGCAGCTCGCTTCCGCCGGTTTTCTCTGCCTGTTCGCGGCAGCGGCCATGACGCTGTTGATCAATCAGAAAGTCATCGATGCGGAAGCCGCCGAAGGGCCTTTCGCAAAACCTGTTGTGGAATATCCCGTCCAGCCGGAACGGGCCGGCTGACCACCCGGTCTTCGCCCCCGGTTAACGGTTCGGCCGGACCGGAACGGAAACAGGGGTCAGGTTTTCGCGCGGAGCCAACAACGCGCTGACGGCCTTGAACTTCGGCCCCTTCCGATTGCGGTCGTCATCCTGCGGTTTCAGCATCATGACCGCCGAGCCCATGACCACCGAACACAAGGTAATGATCAGGCCGCATGCCAGCATGACGATCGGAAGAACCGGGTTGTCCGAAGCCATGACCAGGGTTCGCAGGTTTCCGATGTTCGCCCAGAACAGGCCCGCCAGCACCAGGGCGGAGATGCCCAGCCCGATCACGCCATTGATCGCAAGCAGGCGAAACAGCGGGTTTTCCGGCAGATAACCGGACAGGATCGAACCCCGGGTTTTCTTGCTTGCCATCGACGCGCCTCCTCTACAGGACCTGCCGGGCAGTTTCCGGCGGTAATTCGCTTGATCCGGGCATCAAAAACCAGTTTCCATTCCCAGTAAAGCTGACAAGTTTTCGCACCCGCCATATTTTTCCTGTCAAAAGCTTGCCATATATCCGCCCAATATATAGATCCGATATATATCGGGCTTGAATAAGCGTTTTTGCGTCCCATGTTCAGGCCATCGGCAATTCTCTCAAGTTAGACCGCGCGTTTCAGCCGGCGTCTTCGGAAGACAGGAAGGACCAGTTCACCATGAGCGTTCGCAGCCTTTGCCTTGCGATCCTCAGTTTCGGCGATGCGACCGGCTATGAAATCCGCAAGGAAGCCACGGAAGGCCGGTTCTGCTATTTCGACGATGCCAGTTTCGGTTCCATCTATCCGGCCCTGGCGAAACTGACCAGTGACGGCATGGTAACCGTGCAGGAGGAAACCCAGCCCGGCAAACCCGCCCGCAAGGTTTATTCGATCACCGACGCCGGCCGCGAGGAATTCATCACTTCCTTGTGCGAACCCCAGGCCGCGGACACATTCAAGTCTCCTTTCCTGCTGGTGGCCCTTTATGCCGAACAGGTCGGACCCGACGTCATCCGTCGCGCGATCGAACGGCGCAAGGAACAGGTTCGCGCGGAGCTCAAGCATCTGACCGATCACAACGACACCTGCCCGCATAAGGGGTCCAACTGGGCACAATCCTACGGCATCGCCTGTATGAGCTTCACCCTCAACTACCTAGAGACCCATGGCGACGAGCTGATCCGAATTGCAGAAGGCGGAGCCGCATTGCCCCCCTCCCGGGCCGCGGCCGAATAGACATCGATTTTGGAGCAATCCTATGCGTTTGAAATTTTCATATGTGCTTGCCGCCGGTCTTGCCGCCGGAATTGGCCTATGGATGTATTCCGGCACCTACGTCATCGGCGGACGCGGAGACAGTGCGGATGCCACACCGCCTCCTTCCGAACGGCAGGAAAAGTCCGGAGATGCCCCGTTCCGCGTGCAGGTCGCAACGCTGACCGCCACGGAGCGCCAGCCGGTTCTGGAAATCCGCGGACGAACGGAGGCCGAAGCCAAGGTGGAGGTCCGCGCCGAAACCGCGGCGCGTGTCATCGAACGCCCGGCGGTCGAAGGCAACCCTGTCTCGAAGGGCGATGTCCTTTGCGTGCTGGACAAGGGAACCCGCGAAGCCAAGGTGCTTGAAGCCAAGGCAGGCCTCGCCCAGGCCAGGCTCGATCATTCGGCGGCCACTCAACTCAGTTCCAAAGGCTTCACGGCAGAGACCCGGGTCGCAGCCCTGCAAGCCGCACTCGACGCCGCTCAGGCCCGAGTGGAAGAAGCGAATATGGAGCTCGACCGCACGGTCATTCATTCGCCGATCGACGGCATCATCCAGAGCCCGATGGCGAATGTCGGCGCGCGCCTCAATGTCGGTGATGTCTGCGCCACCGTCGTCGAAACCGATCCCATGATCGCCATCGGCCAGGTCTCGGAAGCGGATATCGGCCTGATTTCGAAAGGCATGGACGCGGAAGTGCGGCTGATTTCCGGTCAATCGATGTCCGGCACCGTGCGCTACATCTCGCCTGCGGCCGACCCCGAAACGCGAACCTTCCGGATCGAGGTCGAACTGCCGAACAAGAAAGGGATCGCCCGGGATGGAACCACGGCGCTGACCCGGCTCAAACTGCCGACCCAAAGAGCCCACATGATCTCGCCGGCAATCCTGACATTGAACGATGACGGCGAGCTCGGCCTGCGGGGCGTGAACGACGATCAAATCACCGTCTTCTACCCGGTGAAGGTTCTGGGTGGCGGCGATGACGGCATCTGGGTCGGCGGGCTTCCGGATTCCGTCCGCATCATCACCGTCGGCCAGGACTACGTTACCGACGGCCAGAAAGTGGAACCTGTCCTCAAAACGGCCGAGGTTAGCCAATGATCGATGCTCTTGAAGCCATCCTGAGGCGGCCCAAAACCGTTTTCGTCCTGATGCTGGCGCTGATCGTTGCCGGCACCTACACGTACATGACGATCCCCAAGGAAGACAGTCCGGACATCGATGTGCCGGTCTTCTACGTCTCCATTGCCCAACAGGGCATCTCCCCGGAAGATGCGGACAGATTGCTGGTCCGCCCGATGGAGACGGAACTGCGCGGTCTCGACGGGCTGAAGGAAATCACCGCGATCGCTGCCGAAGGTCACGCGTCCATCGTGCTGGAATTCGACATTTCCTTCGACAAGGACGAAGCGCTCGCGGATGTGCGCGACAAGGTCGATCAGGCAAAGGGCGAGCTCCCGGCAGAGGCCGAGGAGCCGACCATCCACGAGACCAACTTCGCGCTCCTGCCGACCATAACCGTTGCCCTCTCCGGCAATGTGCCCGAGCGAACGCTCTACAATCTGGCTCGGCGGCTGAAGGACCAGATCGAGGCGATCGATACGGTGCGCTCGGCGGATCTCACCGGGCACCGGGAAGAGCTTCTGGAAGTCGTGATCGACAGCCAGAAACTGGAAGCCTATTCGGTCACCCAGCAGGAACTGCTCAACACGCTGACACTGAACAACCAGCTTGTCCCGGCCGGTTTCATCGACGGCGGCAACGGCCGGTTCAACGTCAAGGTTCCCGGCTTGATCGAGACGGCGGACGATGTCTATTCGCTGCCGATCAAGCAGAACGGCGAGGCCGTGGTGACGCTGGCCGACGTTGCGGATATCCGGCGGACTTTCAAGGATGCCACGTCCTACACCCGGGTGAACGGCAAACCCGCGATCGCCCTTGAGGTCACCAAACGGATCGGGACCAACCTGATCGAGAACAACGCCGCGGTCAGGGCCGTTGTCGAGGCAGCCTCAAAGGACTGGCCGGAAACGGTCAAGGTGAACCTGCTGCTCGACCAGTCTTCAAAAACCTTCGAGGTTCTGGGCTCGCTGCAATCGTCGATCCTCACGGCGATTTTCCTCGTGATGATCCTGGTTGTGGCGGCACTCGGCCTTCGGTCCGCGCTGCTCGTCGGCCTGGCGATCCCGACCTCCTTCATGATCGGGTTCCTGATCCTGGGCGGCATGGGCTACACGGTGTCCAACATGGTGATGTTCGGCCTCGTGCTGACGGTCGGCATGCTGGTCGACGGCGCCATCGTCATGACCGAATATGCCGACCGCAAGATCTCCGAAGGCATGGAGGACAAGGAAGCCTATATCCGCGCCGCGCGGCTGATGTTCTGGCCGATCGTGTCGTCCACGGCGACCACGCTCGCCGCTTTCCTGCCCATGCTGATGTGGCCGGGCGTCGCCGGCGAGTTCATGAGCTACCTGCCGATCATGGTGATCATCGTTCTGTCGGCATCCCTGCTGACGGCCATGGTGTTCATCCCCGTGACCGGCGCCATCTTTGCGCAAGTGTCCCATTTCATGGGCCGGCACGCGAACGGGCTTCTGGCCTTCACCTTCGCGCTGGTCGCGGGTGCAATCGTTCTTGAGGCACCGGGCCTTCCCGAACTGCTGGCGGCATTTGTGCCCGCTGCGTTTGCCGGCCTGATCCTGCTTGCCCTTGCCGGCCTCGCTTTCGCCAGTGTCGGTTTCGCCTCCTATTTCGTCCTGCGTCCATTCGTGCGCTGGTCCCAGGCCCGGGCGGAACGGATCCAGGCGGCGGAACGCGCCGAAGCGGAAGCGGTTTCAGGCTCCACCGTCTTCGACGTCAACAAGGTCGGCGGCATGGCGGGTGTCTATGTCCGCTTCCTGAAGCTTCTGGCGGGCAATCCGATCGGCAACATCGTCATGTTGGTCGTGATGATCGGCGGCAGCGTCATGATCTTCGGCGCCTTCGCCGGCAATCCGACCGGTGTGGAATTCTTCGTCGACGAAGAGCCCGACCAGGCGGTCGTCCTCGTTTCCGGGCGCGGCAACCTGTCCGCACGGGAATCGCTGCAACTGGTCGAGGCGGTCGAGCGCGAAGTGTTGCAGATCCCGGGCATCAAGAATGTCGTGACCTCGGCCAAGGCGCCAGGAGGTTCCGGCGGAGGCCAGGTTCTCGGCGGTGTCCAGGACAAGCCGGCTGACGTGATCGGCGAACTCCAGCTCGAGTTGGCCGACTTCTGCTGCCGGCGGGAGGCGAAACAGATCTTCGCCGAAATCCGCGAACGGACGGCCCCACTTCCGGGCATCAAGGTGGAAACCCGCAAGATCGAAGGCGGCCCGCCGACGGGCAAGGACCTTCAACTGGAGATCAAGTCCACCGACTACGACACGCTGGTGGAAAACGTCGCCAGGGTCCGCGCCCATGTGGACCAGATGGAAGGCCTGCTCGACCAGGAAGACGACCGGCCGCTGCCGGGCATCGAATGGGAAATGTCCATCGATCGGGAACAGGCCGGCCGCTACAAGGCCGATATCGCCTCGGTGGGCTCGATGGTCCAGCTGGTCACCAACGGCGTGCTGGTCGGCAAGTACCGCCCGTCCGACAGCGAGGACGAGGTCGATATCCGCGTCCGCCTGCCGGAAGACCAGCGCACGCTCGACCGGTTCGACCAGTTGCGCCTGCAAACGCAGCTTGGACTGGTTCCCCTGTCGAACTTCGTGACCCGGTCGGCCTCGCCCAAGGTGTCGTCGATCACCCGGCGTGACGGGCTCTATTCGATGATGGTGAAAGCCACCGTCGACCCGGCCTCCGGCGCCCTGCCCGACGACAAGGTGCGCGAACTCGATCAGTGGCTGAAGACCCAGACCTGGCCGGACAACATCTATCTGAAGTTCCGCGGCGCGGACGAGGACCAGAAGGAATCGGGCGAGTTCCTGATGAAGGCGATGGTCGCATCGCTGTTCCTGATGTTCATCATCCTGCTCACCCAGTTCAATTCCTTCTACCAGACGGCCCTCACCCTCTCCACGGTGATCATGTCGGTGGTCGGCGTGCTTCTGGGGCTGATCATAACGGGTCAGAAGTTCTCGATCATCATGACCGGGACGGGCGTCGTGGCGCTGGCCGGGATCGTGGTCAACAACGCCATCGTGCTGATCGACACCTATAACCGCTTCCGGGACGACGGGATGGAGCCGCTCGATGCGATTCTGAAGACGTCGGTACAGCGGATCAGGCCGATCCTGCTGACCACGATCACCACGATCGCCGGGCTGATCCCGATGGCAACCGCGATCAATCTGGATTTCTTAAACCAGGTGACCGCCTATGGCGGCATCACCGCCGTGTGGTGGGTGCAGCTTTCGACAGCGGTGATTTCCGGACTTGCCTTCTCCACTCTGCTGACGCTGATCATGATCCCCGTGATGATTGCGTTGCCGAGCGTGTGGATGCAGTCCGGGCAGCGCGCCGCCGCCTGGTGGCGTGGCCAACCGGCAGCGGCAGTCGCTGTTTCAGGACCGGATACTTCCGCCGAACCGGAAGAACCGGCCGAACCGGCACCCCCTGTCCGCGTCATTCGGATGGAGAAACCGAAACCGCCGAAAGAACCGCCACAGGATCTTCCCAACGCCGCCGAATAGGCACCCTGCCAATGCGAAACCGCCGGGATCCCGTCCCGGCGGTTTTTGTTTGTCCGGCGGCTTGCCAAATCCTGTTAAGCGAAGCATATTAGTTGCATCATACAACTACATCACCGAAACAAGATGCAAACGATCTCAGCTGAAGTGATCTCGACAATCCGGAGCGCCGCCCGGGTGCTGGTCCGCGAGCATGGCTATATGGAACGCACGCTTGCGGGTACGGACCTGTCCCCCTCCGCAGTCCACACCATCGTCGAGCTCGGCGAGAGTGGCAGCCTGACATCGAAAGAACTCGCCGATCGCCTGAACCTGGAGAAATCCACGATCAGCCGGTTGGTGCAGGCGCTCGAAAAACGAGGGGAGATTACCAGCGAACGGCTGGAGACGGACGGCCGCTCCTTCCGTATCACTTTGACCGAACAGGGCCGCAAGACACTGGCCGTCCTGGCCGCCTATGGCGAGAACAAGGTGTCCGGCGCCCTTCCCCATCTGGGCGGACAGTCGACGCCGGAAGATATCGCCCGCGCGCTCGATGCCTTTGCGACCGCTCTGACGGTTTCAAGGACCGGCAACGGCACTCACGCCGCTCCCGCGGCGCCGGAGATTGTCGAAGGCTATCAGACCGGCATGATCGGCGACTTATCCGGCCTGCACGGCCGCACGCACGGGCCGATTGTCGGCTTCGGACCGGCCTTTGAAAGCGTGGTTGCCGCCGCCATGGCCGAATTCATGCCGAGGCTTTCCAATCCGGTAAACAACTCCTGGAGTGTTGTCGAAAACGGCCGGGTCGTGGCCTCCATCACCATCGACGGCGAGGACCTTGGCAACAACATCGCCCACCTGCGCTGGTTCATAATGGAAGAGCACCTGAGAGGTCTCGGCCTCGGCCGCAGGCTTCTGGAGAAGGCTCTCGACCACTGCGAACGCCACGACTTCGACGAGATCCACCTGTGGACCCTGAAGGGCCTCGACGCCGCCCGCGCGCTCTATGAACGCAACGGGTTTGAGCTGGCGGACGAATACCAGGGCGACCAATGGGGCAAGATGGTCATGGAACAGAAATTCGTGCGCAAGCGGGCGGCCGGCTAGCGCGCGCCAGTCCGTCATGGCATGGCTCGACCCACTACTGTCCGGTTTAATATTGGGCAACGGAACGGAATGAATGCCCGGATCAAGCCAGGCAGATCCGCGGAGACTGCGGGCTAACTCGCGTCGCCCTTGTGCTTGTCCCCGAGGTGGTCGAGGTCCGTGTCCTCGCAATCGCCGTCGTCATCGGATGCAAGGTTCCTGTCGGCCAGCAGCAACTTGCGATGGGACTGCCAGGCAAACGGAATCGAGACGAGGTAGAGCGCGGAGACCAGTGCCACGACCTGGAACGGATAACTCACCGTCAGGGCGACGAGCAGCACCGCGACCACGAACAGCGGCAACACGTAGTCGCGGCGGATCCGCGTGCCGACGGTCTTGCCGGAATAGGTCGGCAGGCGGCTGATCATCAGGAAGGCGATACCGATGGTGAAAAGGGCAACGCCGGGCGCGAACTCCGGCCATTGCGGCAGAACGCCCAGAAAGCCCCAGTAGATCGGGATCAGCACCGTCAATGCGCCCGCGGGTGCGGGAACCCCTGTAAAGAACTGCACCGCCCAGGCGGGCTTGTCCGGATCATCGAGGGCCACATTGAAGCGGGCCAGGCGCAGCGCGGCGGAGATGGCGAAGGCAAGGGCTGCGATCCAGCCGATGGAACCGGCTTCCTTCAGGATCCAGAGATAGAGCATCAGGGCCGGGGTGACCCCGAAATTGACGAAATCGGCGAGCGAATCCAGCTCCGCCCCGAATCTGGACGTTCCCTTCAAAAGTCGGGCGACCCGGCCATCGAGCGCATCGAGCACGGCAGCGATCAGGACCGCGCCGACCGCGAATTCCCAACGGCCTTCATAGGCCATGCGAACCGCCGTCAGGCCCGAGCACAAGGCAAGCAGGGTCACCATATTGGGCAGTATCAGCCGCAGGGGCACGCGGCGGAATCTGGGCTGGCGGCTTTGTCGGGCGTCTTGTCTGGCAGACGATTTGTCGTGTTCGGTCGTCACTATTCTGCCTCTAGCTGACCCGGGTCAGCGGCTGCGCGGTGGGGTTGGTTTCACGCAGATCCGCCAGGACGGTTTCGCCGGCAATCATGGTCTGGCCCAGGGCGACCTTCGGCACCGTTCCTTCGGGGAAATAGACATCGAGGCGCGAACCGAAGCGGATCAGTCCGAAGCGTTCGCCGCCTGCAACCGTCTCGCCTTCACGCACGAAACAGACGATACGCCGCGCAACCAGGCCGGCGATCTGAACGACGCCGATACGGGTATCGCCGTTCTCGATGACCAGACCGTTGCGTTCATTGTCCTCGCTCGCCTTGTCCAGTTCCGCATTCAGGAACTTGCCCGCGCGATAGGCGACACGGGTGACCTTGCCGCTCATTGGCGCGCGGTTCACATGGCAATTGAACACGTTCATGAAGATGGAAACGCGCAGAAGCGGCTCGCCGCCAAGCTCCAGTTCCGCCGGCGGACGTGCCGGACCCACATGGCTGACGACGCCGTCGGCCGGGGATATCACGAGCCCCTCGGTGACCGGGGTGACACGTGGCGGATCCCGGAAAAAGTAGCAGACCCAGGCAGTCACGATGAGGCCGATCCAGAACAACGGATCCGCGAACCAGCCGATCACCAGCGTTGCAACCAGGCTGATGGCTATGAACGGCCAGCCTTCGCGATGGATGGGAACAAAGGCCTTGGTTACGGAATCGACAAGTGACATGCGGGTTCCTGCCCTTCGGGACGTTCTGCCTGTTGGCACGGCAACGCATCTCCTCGCCGTGGCCTTGCAGAAATCTTGTTTAGCGCACCACCCGACGTCCAGTCACGGCAGCACATGGAATTTGGCCTCTTCTAAACCCATTCGATCCGCAATTGAACCGGAAAACCACTTCCGAAGATGCCGAGTGTTCAGGCCGTGCGGTAGTCCGTCTCCCAGTATGGCGGACGGCCGTATTTCGATAGCAGGAAATCGACAAAGACGGTGACCTTGGGCGGAGTGAACTTGCCCGGAGGATAGACCGCCCAGATGGCCCCTTCCCGAACCACCGGATAATCCTGCATCACCTCCACGAGCCGGCCATCTCTCAGATCCTCCCAGATATGAGCGATGGACTTGAGACTGACGCCAAGACCGCACATCGCGGCGTCGTAGGAAAAATCGCTGGTATCGCCGGTGATGAAGGCTGCGACCTGATGGGTGATCTCCCCGTCCGGTCCGTTGAAATACCACACCGGCATCGAGGAAATGCCGATACAGTCGTGATTGACCAGATCAGACGGGCAGCTGGGGGCGCCTCTACGGTCAATATAGTCTGGAGACGCGCACAGAACCCGCTTGTTGCTACCGAGCTTTCGGGCCTTCAGCGTGGAATCGGCAAGCGGCGCACCACGGATGGCCATGTCGTAGCCTTCGGCAACGATGTCGACCAGCCGGTCGGTGAAGTCCATATCGATGCGAATGTCCGGATAGAGTTCCCGAAATTCCACCAGGTAAGGCAGCACGTGCTTACGGCCGAAGTACATATTTGTCGAGATTTTCAGCTTGCCGCGTGGCGCTTCGTTGCTGGCTTCCAATTGGTCCAGCGCCGCGTCCATTTCACGAAGGGCTGCCACGGCATGGTCCAGCAGGATCTGGCCGGCTTCCGTCAGGGTCAAGCGCCTTGTGGTGCGGGCGAATAATTGCGCCCCCACCTCCCGTTCCAGCGCCGTCAAACGGCTGCTTGCTGCCGAAGGCGACAGGCCGAATTCCCGGCCGGCCGCAGACAGGTTCCCCAGTGCGGCAACGCGGGAGAAGAAACGCAGATCATCCAGACGCATTATTCGAAAACTTCGAAAAGAGTTACAAAAACAAGCCTGATTATATCATTACATTGAAAATGAAACAGTCCCTACAGCAGAAAGGAGACTGCCATGATACATACCGGCGATCACTACGAGCATCTCGCACGCATGCATCGCGCCTGCGAAATCCGGCGGGTCTTCCGGAACCTGTTTCAGCTTCCTGCCCGTCTTGTTTACGCGCCCAAAGCCGCGCATCGCCTTTCGCCGTCCGATAACGGCTTCCGGCCTGCCTGACCCGGCAGCCCGAACGATCCGCTATTCGACGGTTTCGCCTGCGCGCGGCCCTCGAAGAACGATGCCCAAATCATCTTCTTCCCGGGCTGCCCGCAGGCGTTCCTCCGCCTCGCTCGCTTCGCGCTGACGCGCCCACATGGAGGCATAGAGCCCGTTCTTCGCCAGAAGGTCCGCGTGCGTGCCGCGCTCGACGATCCGACCGGCCTCGAGCACGAGGATCTGGTCGGCACCGACCACCGTCGACAGCCGGTGGGCGATGACAAGCGTGGTGCGGTTTTTCGAGACCTGATCGAGGGCTGCCTGGATTTCCTGTTCCGTATGGGTGTCGAGGGCCGAAGTCGCCTCGTCGAGGATCAGGATCGGCGGTGATTTCAGGATGGTCCGGGCAATGGCCACGCGCTGCTTTTCACCGCCTGACAGCTTCAGACCGCGCTCGCCGACCTCGGAAGCATAGCCCTTCGGCAGGCGTTCGATGAAATCGTGGATCTGCGCCATCCGGGCCGCTTCCCGGACTTCCTCATCCGTTGCATCCGGACGGCCATAGCGGATGTTGTAGGCGATCGTATCGTTGAAGAGCACCGTGTCCTGCGGCACCATGCCGATGGCATGGCGCACGCTTTCCTGGGTCACGTCACGCACGTCCTGACCGTCGATCAGAATCCGTCCGTCGGTCACGTCGTAAAAACGGAACAGAAGCCGGGAAATGGTCGATTTGCCCGCGCCGGACGGTCCGACGATGGCAACTGTCTTTCCAGCCGGCACATCGAAATCGATGCCCTTGAGGATCGGCCTGTCCGCATCGTAGTGGAAATGCACGTTCTCGAAGGCAATCGTGCCTTCTACGGCCTTCAACGGCTCCGCGCCCGGCTTGTCGGTGATCTCTTCCGGCACACCGAGCAGATCGAACATGGATTCGATATCCGCCAGCCCCTGCCGGATTTCCCGGTAGATGAAGCCGATGAAATTGAGCGGAATGGAGATCTGCATCAAAAGCGCGTTGATCAGCACGAAATCGCCGATGGTCTGCTCGCCCGCCATGACGGCCTGGGCGGACAGCACCATACATGCGGCCATTCCGATGCCGAGAATGACCGTCTGTCCGAGGTTCAGCCAGGCGAGCGACGTCCAGGTCTTGGTCGCCGCCTTTTCGTATTTGGCCATAGAGACGTCGAAGCGCTCGGACTCCATCCGTTCATTGCCGAAATACTTGACCGTCTCGAAATTCAACAGGCTGTCGATCGCCTTTGAATTGGCGTCCGTGTCGCTGTCGTTCATTTCGCGGCGGATGGAAATCCGCCAATTCGACGCCTTGATGGTGAACCAGACGTAGGCGACGATCATAACCGCGACGATAGCCAGGTAGCTCATGCCGAACTGGTAGGAAATCACCGCCGCCATGATGGCGAATTCCAGGATCGTCGGGATCCCGTTCAGGATCGTGAAGCGGACGATCGCCTCGATGCCCTTCACGCCGCGTTCGATCACACGGCTGAGGCCGCCGGTACGCCGCGCCAGATGGAAACGCAGGGAAAGCTGGTGAAGGTGGCGGAAGGTGAGATTGGCAAGCTGGCGCACCGCGTGCTGGCCCACCCGGGCAAAGAGCGCGTCGCGTAGCTGATTGAAGGCCACGGCCAGGACGCGCGCGGCATTATACGCAAGCACCAACATCACCGGCGCAATCAGAAATGCCGGCAGATTGTTCGTCTCGCCGGTCAGGGCGTCGGACGCCCAGGCAAAGAAATAAGGCGAGAGGACGGTTACGCCTTTGGCAATCACCAGGGCGACAATGGCCAGCAACACCCGTGCCTTCAGGTCCGGACGATGGGCCGGCCAGATATACGGCCAGAGGTTGATCAGGGTGTTGAGGGTTGAGCCTTCATCCGCACTGACTGCCGCCTGCTTGTGTGCGCTCTCGGTCCCCTTGTCAGCCGCATTCTTTACAGCCCGATTACTCAACGGCCTTCTCCCTGGGGTCATTCCCGGTTTTTGTGTTTTTTTGGTCTTCATCGGCGCACCCGCCCACCTTCAGGCAGGCGCTGTGTTGCTCGGAGACCCGATTGAAAAAGGTCCCGGAAGCCACCGCGGCCCTGGACAGCATCTCGGTGTTCAGGAAATACCGGCAGTTCCGGCCCATCGTTTCACAGGTCAGAAGACCGGTTTCCTTGAGCACCTGCAGATGCTGGGAGACCGTGGATTGCGCCAGGGGCATGCAATCGACGATTTCGCCGCAACAGGCGGCGTTCCGCTTTGCCAGCGTTTCAATGATTGCCAGGCGTGCCGGATGGCCGAGGGCCCGATAGACCTTCGCAAGTTCGCATTGCTCGACCGGCGCGCAGGCAGCGTCCGATCCGCCGTCCGACCGGAAGCCTGCAGATTTCTCTGCCATATGGATGGCTCTCCCTCGCGAATTTCAAAACGGGCGGTCGGTCCGCGGTCGACGCCCGGCCTTTCATCGTAGATATGCGATGAATCACCGAAATAACAAGCCGCGCGCGCACTTGCCGCACCATTTCAGGCACTCAAGCCGTCGATGTTCGGCATTTTCCGCGATGAACACGAGCAAACGGCGCGGAACGAGCCGCGCCGTCGATGCCGGCCAGTTCGAGCCGGCGAACTCAGTTCGATTCAGTCTTCCAGTTCAGATCGCCTTCCGGCGTCAGAAAGACCTGCCCGGGATAGATCAGGTCCGGATTGCGGATCTGTCCCTTGTTGGCCTGATAGATCGTCGTGTACCGCGTGCCCTCGCCATAGAGACGCCGGGAGATGGTCCAAAGGTTGTCGCCCTTGCGGATGATCACATTCGGCAACGGTTTGGTCACAGAGGCCCCTGCCCCGCCGGCATCTGTTGCGGTTTCACCGGAAGCGATCACCTTGGTCAGGACGATCTGTTCGGCCGCCTTTTCAAATTCCACGGCAGCGCGAGCGACAACCGTGCCCTTGGCGTCGCCGATCATGTCGGCGCGGACTTCCACGGTTCCAGGTTGAAGGGTCTTGCCGCCCTGCAGCAGCCAGCGCCCGTTGGCACCAACCGTGGCTTCACCGACGAATTCTCCCCCAACATAAACGCGCACTTTCAGGCCCGGCTCGCCGGTCCCAGCCACGTAAAGCTTGCCGCCTTCCGCTTCGACGGCTTCGACCGTCGTTTTCAAGGCGCTTCCGGCAACCGGCTCTCCTGCGGGAGAGGAGACTGTGCGGGTCGTTGGTGCCGTTTCGGCCTGATCGGTTGCATTCCCCCCGGTCGCCACAGCGGTGACTTCGACCGCAGGCGCGGTTTCCTTGGCCTTGGGCGCCTCTGCATCCGACGCAGGCGCTTCGGATGAAGCGGGGGTTTCAGACGAGGCCTTCGCGGCTTCGGTTGTCTTTTCCGGCTCGGCCGTTGCAGGGGTCTCGGTCATTTCCGGCTTTGCCGTTTCGCCGGCCGGCGTTTCAGGCTCGGCTACCGACGGCTCACCGGACGACGTTGTTTCCGGTTCAGGCTTGGTTTCCACGACCGGTTCGGCCGGTTCCTCATCCTGGGCGGACGCAACGACGGTTTCCTTGGCCGGCTCGTCCTGCCCAGCGGTTTCAACCGGCTCGGGTTTCTGCAGAATATCGGACGGGCCTTCCGGCTTGTTCAGCACCACCAGCGGCTGGCTCTTGCGGTCTTCGGGAACAGACACGGCAAGGCGTTCGGTCGATTCATGGGTGACGTTGCCGGCATCATCCGTGATCTGAAGGCCGACGTCGTAATCGCCCGCCTCAAGCGGCTTTTCCAGAATGATGGTCCATTCACCCTTTTCGTTGGCAACGCCCTTGCCGACGACTTTTCCGTTCGCGGTCAGTGCGACGATGGAGCCGGGGTCCGATCGGCCAGCAACGACGGTTTCGCCCGTCGGCTCCACACCGACCGCATCAAACGTGAGCTTGTCCGCCTTGGCGCTCACATCGGGCCCGCTTTCCTTTTGCGATCCCGCATCGGCGGCTTCCGGCTGCGATGCACTTGGCTCCGCCGTTCCGGAATTGGAGGCAACCTCGGTGGTTACTTCCGTGGAGGAAGCGGGTGCTTCTGCGCTTTTCTCCTGCCGATCCATATAGATGATACCGGTCGTCAGCGCTGCACCGCCCACGACGACGGCGGCTATCAGGCTCCAGATCACGCTCAGCTTCGTCATTGCCATCCCATCCGGGTTCTTCCCGGGCCAATTACCCGGCTTAGATCCGTCAATCTCCCGACCATTCAAATGTTCCGTCCGAGGACTGCCTGCGGCAGATCCTGCAAGGCTCACATCCTGTCGGCCAACCCCTGTCTAAAGCCATGAATATACGTCTTTTTAGGTGTCGGCAAGAAAACCGCCAGAATCTCCGCTGCCATGCACAATCGAGTGCTTGACCGGTTCGGCCGGGAATGCCACACATTCCCCATGACAATATTTTCCAGCGTCTGCGTCTACTGTGGCTCCAGCTTCGGCACCGATCCGGTCTATGAAGCAGCGGCGACACGCACCGGTCAGTTGATCGCCGAAAACGGCCTGCGCCTCGTCTATGGCGGCGGTTCGGTCGGCCTCATGGGTACGACCGCCAAGGCGGCCCTCGATGCGGGCGGCCTGGTTACCGGGATTATCCCGCATTTCCTGGAAAAACGCGAGGCGATGCTCACGTCCCTCGATGAACTGATCGTGACCAAGGACATGCATGAGCGCAAACAGCTCATGTTCCAGAAATCCGACGCTTTCATCGCACTGCCGGGAGGCATCGGTACGCTGGAAGAAGCGGTTGAAATGATGACCTGGGCACAGCTCGGCCAGCACAGGAAGCCGGTCGTACTGGTCAACATCAACGGCTTCTGGTCGCCCTTGCTCAAGCTTCTCGACCATATGCGGCATCAGGGCTTCATCCGCCCGGATACGGAAGTTCCCTATCTGGTGGCCCGGAGCGCAGAAGATGCGTTGCCGATGATCCAGGATGTTCTTTCCGACAAGGAAGTTGACGGCGACGCCTCCGGTTACGCACCGATCGAGAACCTTTAAGAGACAAGACCACCGGCAACCGCCGCGTCACCTACCCGGCAATTGCTGCATTTTTCCGGGCATTTGCCTTCCAGCGCCGCCAGGAATCGAAGCTGAACACGCCGAGCGCGAGCCAGATGAACCCGAAGGTTGTCAGGGTCGCGGGATGAAGCGGTTCGTGCCAGATGAACACGGCCGTGACGAAATGCAGGGACGGCGCGATATATTGCATCAGGCCGATCAGGACCATCGGCAAGCGCCGGGCGGCGGCCGAAAACAGGATCAGCGGCAGAGCCGTCACGATACCCAGCCCGGCGAGCGCCACGAATACGCTCGGCGTACCGAGCCTCAGAACATCGACGCCCGACATGCCCTGCAGCAGCAGATAGCCTCCGGCGAGCGGCAGCAAAAGCACCGTCTCCATCCATAACCCCGGCGTGGCCCGCACCGGCGTGATCTTGCGGACATAGCCGTATCCGGCAAAGCTGAAGGCAAGCAAGAGCGACACCCACGGCAACCCGCCCAGAAGAACCGCCTGCAAGGCGACGCCGGCGGCCGCCAGACCCACTGCAACGCCTTGCAGTGGCGACAGTTTTTCGCGCAGGACAACGAGCCCGACCAGAATGCTGACCAGCGGATTGATGAAATAGCCGAGACTGACGTCGAGCACCTTTTCATGCTCGACGGCCCAGACGAAGACGAGCCAGTTCACGGCGATCAAGCCGGCGGAAATACAAAGAAGGCCGACGAGACGCGGTTCGCGGGCAATTTCACCGATCTCACGGGTCCGGCGCATCAGCATCAGGAACAAGCCCACGAAAAGCACGGACCAGACGATGCGCTGGGCAACCACGGTCTCGGGCGCGACCGCATCGATCAGCTTGAAATAACCGGGTAGAATGCCCCAGAGCCCGTAGGCGCCGAGGGCGAACAAAATCCCGGTGCGGGTTTCGTCCGGCGCCGTTCCGGCCGGTGCCGCCTGTGTCATGGACTTGTACCAATCATGTTTGATTGCGCTTCGCGTAAAGGCACAGCCTGTTCGCCGAAGTGGCGGATCAGGCCGCTTCGGCTTTCAGAAGCGCATAGGTAATGGAATCGACCAGAGCCTGGAACGATGCATCTACAATATTGCTGGATACGCCGATTGTGAACCAGCGCCGATGACGTCCGGTATCGTGGCTTTCGATCAGCACACGCGTGACCGCCCCGGTGCCGCCGTTCAGGATGCGGACCTTGTAATCGACCAGCTCCAGCCCCTCGATCGCCGACTGGTATTTGCCCAGGTCCTTGCGCAGGGCCTTGTCGAGCGCGTTGACCGGACCGTTGCCTTCGGCGACCGACATGCGGCTCTCACCGTCGATGTCGAGCTTCACCACAGCCTCCGACACGGAGACCAGATTGCCGATCGCGTTGTGGCGACGTTCCACCATGACCCGGAAGGAATTCACGTCGAAGAACCGCGGCACCTCGCCGAGTGCCCGCCGTGCCAGCAGTTCGAAGGAGGCATCGGCCGCCTCATAGGCGTAGCCTTCCGCTTCCTTCTGCTTTACCTCGGCAAGCAGCCGGTCGAGACGTGGATCGGACTTGGCGACCTTGATGCCGAGCCGGTCGAGCTCGCCCAACAGGTTGCTTTTGCCGGCCTGATCGGACACCAGAACACGGCGCCGGTTGCCGACGGCTTCCGGCGGGACGTGTTCGTAGGTCTGAGGGTCCTTCAGGATCGCAGAGGCGTGAATGCCGGCCTTGGTGGCAAAGGCGGTTTCACCGACGTAAGGCGCATGCCGGTCCGGCGAGCGGTTCAGCATCTCGTCGAAGGCATGAGAAATGGAGGTGATCTCGGCCAGCTGGTCGTTGGTGACCCCGAGCTCGTATTTCTCCGCGTAGGCCTGCTTCAGTTTCAGTGTCGGGATCAGGGTGATCAGATTGGCATTGCCGCAGCGCTCGCCGATACCGTTGAGCGTGCCCTGGATCTGGCGCACACCGGCATCGACAGCGGCCAGAGTGTTGGCAACCGCGTGGCCGGTGTCGTCGTGGGTATGGATGCCCAGATGATCGCCGGGGACAACCGCCCTCACCTTTCCGATGATCTCCTTCACCTCGTCCGGCAGCGTACCGCCGTTGGTGTCGCACAGCACCACCCAGCGCGCACCGGCCTCGAAAGCCGTCTTCGCACAGGCAAGCGCATAGTCCGGATTGGCCTTGTATCCGTCGAAGAAATGCTCGCAGTCGATCATCGCTTCCCGGCCGGAGGCAACAGCGGCCTTCACCGTATCGGCAATGGACTCCAGGTTTTCCTCGTTTGTGCAGCCAAGCGCCACATCGACATGATAGTCCCAGCTCTTGGCGACGAAGCAGCAGGCGTCGGCCTTGGCCGCCAGGATTTCCTGCAGGCCCGGGTCGTTGGACACCGACCGGCCGGCGCGCTTGGTCATGCCGAAGGCGGTGAACGTCGCCCTGTTCGTCCTCTTTTCGGAAAAGAACTCGCTATCGGTCGGATTGGCGCCCGGATAGCCGCCCTCCACATAATCCACCCCCAGACGGTCAAGCAGCTCGGCAATCGCGATCTTTTCGGTCACGGAAAAATCGATGCCGCTGGTCTGCGCGCCGTCGCGGAGCGTGGTGTCGAAAAGGTAGAGGCGTTCCCTTGTCATTTTTCTAATTCCTGTCGCCAGCGTCTTGGGCCGGCCAGTTTTCCGTGTCGTGGTCCGGGTGTTGATAGGTCACCATGGTGGCGAGAAATGGCAGCGCGATCTCGTCTTGTTCGGTTCGGGTCGCCGGCAAGCCGGGCAGTTTATCCGCATAAGGCAGCTTGCCTTCCACGCCGTACTGAACCGTCGGCGCGATCTCTTCGGGATGATCGAAGGCGCCGATGGCCAAGCCCAGGTCATCGGGAGCCTCGTATGTCAGGGGCGTGCCGCAGTCCCGGCAAAAGCCCCGACGGACGTGGTTCGAACTCTGGAAGCGGGCGGGCTCGCCCCGGGTCCAGGTCAGTTCCGCCCCCTTTTTTAGGCCGACCAGCGGCGCATAAAAGGACCCGAACGCCTTCTGGCACATGCGACAATGGCAGATCGAGGCCTTTCCGAGCCCACCATCGACCCGAAACCGCACCGCCCCGCACTGGCAGCCGCCGGAGTGGGAATGAGACTGTGTCACCGCTTGACCTCCCAGGTGGTGATGCGCTGGCCGGTTTCGGAGTCTTTTGAATCCTTTAGCAGAATTCCTTCAGAGGCCAGTTCATCGCGGATCCGGTCTGCATCCGCCCAGTTTTTCGCTTCGATAAAGGCAAGGCGTTCGGCGACACGGGCATCGATGGCCGCGTTGTCGAGGTTGCCGGTTTCCGCCTTGACCGGCGCGAGACCCAACAGGGCCGCAGACGCTGAATACTCCGCCAGCCTTGCGGGATCCTTTTGCGCCTCCGACGCGAGCGCATGCAATGCCTGAATGGCCGCGACGGTGTTCAGGTCGTCGTCCAGCGCGTCGAGGACTTCGCGTGCGGGCATTTTCGCCCCTTCAACGAGATCCGGCCACTTGGACAGCAGCCGTTCCGCCTCTTCCAGCTTGCGGACGGAAAAGTCGATCGGTTCCCGGTAGTGGGTCATCAGCATGGCGAGACGCAGGACCTCGCCCGGCCACTTGCGGCCGCCGAAGGCTTCCGTGTGCAGAAGGTCATGGATGGTGACGAAATTGCCCTCCGACTTGGACATCTTCCTGCCTTCCACCTGCACGAAGCCGTTGTGGAGCCAGTAGTTGGCCATACGGTCGTTGCCGTGGGCGCAGCAGGACTGGGCGATCTCGTTTTCGTGGTGCGGGAAGATCAGGTCGAGCCCGCCGCCGTGGATGTCGAACACCTCGCCCAGATGCGCCTCGCTCATGACCGAGCATTCGATGTGCCAGCCCGGCCGTCCCCGGCCCCAGGGGCTGTCCCAGCCTGGCTCCTCGGCGGATGACTGCTTCCAGAGAACGAAATCACCCGGGTGCTTCTTGTGGCTTTCGACCGCGATCCGCGCGCCGGCCTTCTGTTCGTCGAGATTGCGCTTGGACAAGGCTCCATACGTCGGCATGGAGGCCGTATCGAACAGCACCTCCCCGTCCGCCGCGTAGGCATGGCCGCGGGCGATCAGGGTCTCGATCATTTTAATCATGCCGGGAATATGTTCCGTCGCCCGCGGTTCCACGGTCGGATCGAGGCAACCCAGTGCCCGCACATCGTCATGATACTGATCGGCGGTTTTTTCCGTCACCTTGCGGATGGCGTCGTTAAGGCTCATGCGGCCGGCCTCGATCTCGGAGCCGAAATCGCGCAACGCCCGCGCGTTGATCTTGTCGTCGACGTCGGTGATGTTGCGGACGTAGGTGACGTGATCCGCGCCATAGAGGTGGCGCAGCAGACGGAACAGGACGTCGAAGACGATCACCGGTCGCGCATTACCGATATGAGCAAAATCATAGACAGTCGGGCCGCAGACATACATGCGCACGTTCGCCGGATCGATCGGGACGAAGTCCTCTTTCGATCGGGTCATCGTGTTGGTGAGCTTCAGTCCCTTGGAAGCGGACGTTGCTTCGCTCATGGCAATCGGTCTCCTGGCCGGCTGGCCGGGCGGTCCGTCTTAAGGAGCAATTTGCCAAGAGGGAACGGCCACAGCCAGCGGTGTCGCTAGCTGCAAATAATGGTGATCGAAATGATGTTCCGTGCGGCCGTCATCATGGGCGCTGTTATGGCCCGCTTTCCGTCCGCCGGTCAAGGCGCAATTCAACCTGCAGATTTGCCCCCCTTAATCGTCATTCATAAGGAACCCGCCAAAGGTCCGAGGTGGCATGGGAACGCCGACGGCTTTCTTTAACTGGACTGTCCCGGGAACTAGGCTACGCTTGGTAAGGTCGTGGCGAATCAAGACGAGACTTTTCCCTATGCGCATGATGTTCTTTAAGTCGATCCTCTGTGCCGGGCTTGTTCTGGCCGCACCGCACTTTTTCAGGCTTGAGCTTGCCGGTTCCGCCCTGGCCCAGTCGGCCGCGCCGGAAGCGGCGATCACGGCCCCGGCTCCCTATCCGGACCCGAATACACCGCTTGCCGAAGGTATCCGTGACGCCATCATCGAACTGGATGACACCGAGGTTACCGAGTTCTACGCCAAGCGCGGATTTGCCACGATCTGGCTCAACAAGAACGGCTTCAACGAACGGGCGCATCTGACGATAGCCGCCTTCGCGGATGCCAATGCCCATGCGCTCAATCCGGAGAATTACGGGCCGCTGAAATTCATCAACAGGAGCGAGAACGCGCAATCGCTTCAGGACTGGGCTTCCATCGAGCGGGATCTCACCCACCAGTTCCTGCGCTACGCCACGCACATGTCCTCCGGCCGCGTTCAGCCGAATGACGTCAACAAGGCGCTGAATATCTTCCCGCACCGGCCGGAACCGTCCGTCCTCCTGGAAAATGTAGTGGGCGCAAGCGACTACGCGGCGTTTCTGGAAACGCTCGCCCCCGACACGCCGCAATATGCCCGTCTTCAGCTGCGCCTTGCGGAATACCGTCAAAAGGCCGCCGACGGTGGCTTCACGGTCGTTCCCGAAGGAGAAGTCCTGAAACCGGGCATGACCGACGGCCGGCTTGGGGTGCTGCGCCAACGTCTGATCGAGGAAGACTATCTGAATCCGACCATCCAGACCGGCGACACTTACGAGGGGGCGCTCGTCGACGCAGTCAAGGAATTCCAGTCCTATCATGGCCTCGAAGTCGACGGTGTCATCGGCGCCGATACGCTGACGGAAATGAATGTGCCGATCGAACAACGGCTGATCCAGATGGAACTCAATATGGAGCGCCGCCGCTGGATGCCGAACGACCTTGGCGAGACCTATGTCTTCGTCAATCTCGCGGATCAGGTTCTGAAGGTGGTCAAGAAGGACAAGACCTGGCTGGCGACAAAGGTCGTCGTCGGCAAGCCCTATCACGCCACACCGGTCTTTACCGACGAAATGACCTACGTCGAAATCAACCCCTACTGGAACGTGCCCTATTCGATCGCAACCAAGGAATACCTGCCGAAGTTGCGCAAGAATCCGGGCGTGCTGTCCTCCCAGAACATTCGTCTCTTCGAAGGCGGTACCGAGATATCGCCGTCGCAGATTGCCTGGAGCTCCTATTCCCCCGCGAACTTCCCCTTCAAACTGCGGCAGGATCCGGGCAACAAGAACGCTCTGGGCCGAATCAAGTTCATGTTTCCGAACAAGTTCAATATCTATATCCACGACACGCCGGCCAAGTCGCTGTTCAACAAGGCCCAGCGTTCCTTCAGCCACGGCTGCATCCGCGTATCCGACCCGTTTACGCTCGGCGACACGTTGCTCGCCGATCAGGGCTACGACAAGGCTCGCCTGGAAGCCATTCGGGACAAAGGCGAACGCACGATCGTCAATCTGCAAAAACCGATACCGGTGCATATCACCTATCTGACGGCCTGGATGAACAAGGACGGGTCGACCCACTTCCGGAAGGACATCTACAATCGCGATGCGGTTTTGCTGAAAGCCTTGGCGCGCGCCATGACGGAAAACCTTTAACGGCGACAAATCAAAGACTTGCATCTCGTTAAGCTATTTGAACGCTGGCTGAACGAGCCACTCAGCAGCGGTTCAAGGGCGCTCTCCTATGGTCTGGCCGTATTCGAAGGGTCGGAACCAGTTCAGGAGTATCGAGATGTTCGCCCGTATGTTCGCGTTTGCCTTTTTGGCCGTTTTGCTGATTGGACCTTTGGCCGCACTTGCAAGTTTTGTCGGCTACCCGCACACTTCCAATGCTGCGACGCAGCAGAAAAGCATGTGCCTGGCGACAGGGATCGGTTGCGGCTCGGGCCACGTCCTGCTTCCGGCAATCGGGCGCATGTAATCATTCGTAACCGTGAAACCTGAGTTTGCTTGCAGGTTTTCCCATTTTTTGGCATTGTCCGAGCCATGGATTACAAAGCTCTTGAAAATAAAGCGGAAGATGCCGCAGGCTTTCTGAAGATGCTCGCATCCGGCCCTCGGCTGCTGCTGATGTGCCAGATGTGGGACAAGGAATGCAGCGTCGGCGATCTTGCCGAGAAGACGGGTATGCGCATGCCGACCGTCTCGCAGCAGCTTTCGCTTCTGCGTGCGCAGGGTCTTGTCGAAACCCGCCGGGATGGCACAACCATCTATTACAAACTGGTGAGCAAGGCAGCCCAGGAAATCATGGGCATCCTCTATGCGCATTTCTGTCAACCCGATCTTCCGGGAAAGGTCTCCCAGGTACTCGAGACAGAGCACGCCGACTAGACAGCCCTGGATAGCGCAGACACACAAAAGGCAGCCCTGGCGGGGCTGCCTTTTTCATTCCAGCGCTGATATCCGGGCCCAGCGATAAGATCCGGGCCCGACAGTTCAGAAAATCGCCGCAGCGCGGCATCACTCTTTCATATAATCGCCGCAGCGCGGCATCACTCTTTCATATAATCGCCGCAGCGCGGCGCAGGGGCATCACCCCATGGCATGATCGGCACGGTCGATGTGGAGTTCTTTGGGCTGCCTTCGATCAGCTTGTCCGAATAGACCAGATAGACCAGGACGTTCCGCTTGGCATCGCAGCCGCGGACGATGCGCATCTTCTTGAAAAGAAACGACCGCCGCTGACGGAACATCTCCTCCCCCTGTTCGAATTTCTCCTTGAACGCGACCGGCCCAACCTGCCGGCAGGCCAGAGAAACGTCGGAAACTTCCTCAGCGACGCCAATCCATCCGGAAATGCCGCCCTTCTCGGGAACCGTGAAATGGCAGGCGACGCCTTCGACAATCGGATCATCGATGGCGTAGGTGGCCAGCTTGTGATCCGGCGTCAGGAATTTCCAGACCGTGGACTTCTTGAAAATGAGATCGGGTTCATCGGCTGCAAAGACCGAGCTCACGCTCAGTATCAATGCGAGAGCCGCTGCCACTAGAGCGCGTTGCATGGAACAGTCCTTCGGAGACAGTGTCAGATCAACCCGATGTGGGAACCCCACGGCGTCATGTCCAGTCCGGCGGCCCGCAACGGATCTGACGGACCGGACATCAGTTCACGCGCCGGCCGGTTCGAGGTTTCGCTCGGACGTCTTTTCTCCGTTCGCTTCGGCCGTCGGTTTTTCGGCCGCCTCGGCATCGCGGGCGACATCATCCTGCGAGAGATCGAGAACGTCGGCGTCTGCAACAGCGTCCTCAGGGGCGCTGCTCTTATTTGCCGCCTCGGCTTCTGCTTGCCCCGTCACACCACGCAGGGCATCAGCCAGATCCTGATCCCTTTCCGGGGTCCAGATCTGGGGAATATCGAGCCCCTGCGCTTCATCATAGGCGCGGGCGACGTTAAACGGCAGGTTGCGCTCGTAGTCTGCATACTCGGCAAAGGCCGGATCCATGGCGGACTTCACCGCCGCATAGGCCCCTTTCAGCCCCTTGCCTTCCTGAACACAGGAAAACACGGTGTCGCGGAGGAGATCCAGAAATCCGGCGGTTGCAGAAACAGCCTGATCGATTCGCTCCGCTCCTACCACCGCCCTGCCGCGGCCCGGCATCAGCGCATTTGGCCGGAAAGCCACGATACGGCCGAGCGCCCTGGGCCAGTCGGTCAGATGCGCGTCGCCGCAATAGGAGGCAACCTGATTGGCGACGAGATCACCGGCGAACAGCACACCCGCATCGGGAACCCAGACGACCACGTCGCCCATGGTATGGCCGCGACCCAGGTGCATCAGCCGCACGTCCTTGCGCCCCAGATTGATCGACATGGAGGACGCGAAGTTCATCGTCGGCCGGATTTGCGCCGGCAACCGCTTCGCTCCGCCGAAAAGCTCCGGCGTGCGGGACAGGGCCGCCGAACGATCAGCCTGGCCGCGCTCTTCGATCATCCGCCTGGTCAGGTCGGAGACAATGATTTCACCAGGCTCGAAAGCTGCTGCGCCAAGGCTGCTGTCCGCATGGTAGTGGGTCAGGACCACATGCTTGACGGGTTTGTCGGTAATCTTGGTGATTTCCGCCAGCACGGCTTCCGCGCCGTTCGCCGTTGGCTGGGCATCCACGACAAGAACCGAGTTCTCCCCGACAATCACACCGGTGTTCGAGCCTCCGTCTACGCAGAAGGCATAACAGTCCCTTCCGATTTCCCGGAATGAGACTTTCTTATCCTGCTTGCCGGCGTCGTTTTTGGCAGTAACGTTCTTGTTCATGGCCGTCTCTCGTTTTTTTCTGCGCGGTCGGCGAGTGCCGTCGAGCGAACCAATCCCTGTGCAAAGGCTCCCAATACCTCTGGCCTGGAACACGGTCTCAGGATAACGGACCGATTCGCAAATACTTGCCGTCTAATCTTTTCCAAAGCGCAGCCTTTTCAACAGATAGATCACATCTTGCAGACATCCACTAGATATAGAAGGGTTTCTACTACCTGTACCAACCCGTTTCCTTACCTCGGCTGCCAAATCATTTATGCGGCGCCTATGCCCCGCATGAACTTTGCTAACCGGGAACAATGGCAGTATCTGGACAAGCGAATTCGGATTACCAATCATGGTTGACTGCGGTCTAACCGGCAAATCGGGCGGTCCAGAGCGCCCTCTTGTCTGCCGATCCCTGCAAATGCGTGATCAGGCCGGCTAGAATCGGTCGTGACTGATATACGGAATGAGCCTTGTGTGAGGTTGGATAGGCGGGAAATGGCTGACGTGAAAAGATCTGATCCGGCGGCTCAGGAAGGCGAGAAGGATGAAGTCCTGGCGCTGGAAGAATTCCTGCCCTATCGCCTGGTGGTTCTGGCCGAGGAAGTCAGCCGTTCCTTTTCCCAGATCTATGCCACGGAATTCGGTATCGGCGTACCCGAGTGGCGGGTTGTCGCCATTATCGGGCAATGCCATCAGGTCACGGCCAAGGTCGTCGGCGAACGCAGCACCATGCACAAGACAAAGGTCAGCCGAGCTGTCGCCAATCTGGAAAAATGCGGCCTCGTGACCCGTGCTCCCAATCCGGACGACATGCGCGAAAATTTCCTGACACTTACACCGAAGGGTCAGAAAATGTACGCGGACCTGGTTCCCAAAGCCCTTGCCTTCTCCAAGATGCTGATGCAGGCCCTGGATCCGGAGCAACGCAGGGCTCTGGAAGAGATTATCGCACAGTTGACCCGGGCCTCGAGCGCCTTCCGCACCCCCGAGAAATAGTTTTTCCGCCCCGGGCAAACATCCCCTATCCGCATTAACTTCAATTCAGAGCTTTGGTTGCTATCCTTGCCGTTCCTGCCAATAGTGACGAAAGGGAAGGCGTAGCGATTTTGCGCCTGTAGGGTCTGGGTAATAGGTATGACGGTAACTCGACCGGCAGCGTTCGGCGTTTGGGTCAGGGTGTTCGCCCTGGGCGTTGCCTTGACGGCCGGATTCCCGCCCTCTTCCGCTTCGGCGGCAAGCTGCGATCGTCTGAAGGTCGAGTTGAACCGTCTGGAACGGCAGGGTGGCGCCTCTCCGAACGTCGCCAAATGGCAGGGACAGGCGCGCCTCCAGCAAAAAGCAATCACGGCGGCGGAGCGTGACGCGCGCTACTTTCAATGTGCCACATTGACCACCGTCCCGAAATGCCGCCAGCTCAACGCGAAAATTGCGAAGATGCAGGCCAATCTCAGAGCCATCGAGAAGCAGGTCGCCCGCGCCGAGCGTAAATCGCCCAACAGCGCGAGCCGGATCCGTCAGATCCGGGCCTCGCTGGAACGACAAAACTGCCTCGCACCGGCACAGGCTTCTTATTCCGGCCAAGAAGCAGAAATCACTGCAAGAAGCGGCGGCAATACATCGGGTGCCACTTTCTTCCAGCGCCTTTTCGGACGATCCCGGCATGTCGCGGTCAGCGAAAGCGACGGCGATATGGAAGTGCTGACATCGCGCAGACGTCTGGTCTCTTCGAACAGTTCGGACGGCGTACATTTTCCGGCCGGCGGCACTTATCGGACCATGTGTGTGCGCACCTGTGACGGCTATTACTTCCCCGTCAGTTTCGCGACCGGACGCGACCAGTTCGTCAATGATGCAGCCCGCTGCGGCGAGATCTGTCCGGCCACGGAAACCGAACTGTTCGTGTACCGGAACCCGGGCGAGACCCAGGAAAACATGACCTCCCTGACCGGCATTGCCTATGGTGACCTGGAGAATGCCAACCGGTTCAAGAGCGAATACGTGACCGGCTGCAGTTGCCGGAATTCGGCCCGCCAGGACACGGCCGGCAGGCTGGCGCCGGTTACCCAGAGCGACGGCGACCTGTTCACCGTCAACGGGGCGAAGGTTTCCGTCCTGGTCCGGGGTCAGGCGAAGGGAATCCGCTCAACGCTGGCCGTCGATGGCAGCGAACCGGGCTCAACCGCATTCAATCTGTCCCGCGAGCCGGTCCGGCCCGACCATTTGCCGGCCTATCTGGACCCGGATACCAGGCTCAATCTCGAAGAGGGCTTCAACCTTCTGGCCGCGCTCAGGACGACACCGTCCGGCGATGACGCCCCTGCTTCCGAAGCTGCGCTAGAGGAAACGCCCGGCAGCCTGCCGGTGCTTGCGTCAGAAAAACCCGTGTCCAAATCGGACATTCCGCCGGTCGCGCCGGTCTTTTCAGAAAACGCCAATGGCCCGGCGCAAGCAGCCGAGGATGTATCTCCCAAAACGCCTGTCAGGGTAGTCGGTCCAGAATATTTTGTCGCCCAATAAGCGGCAGCATTTCCTTCATGTCCGGACCATGATCGAGACCGGTCAGAACCCGGCGCAGCGGCATGAAAAGCCCCCGGCCCTTGCGCCCGGTTTCCGCTTTCAACGCTTGCGTCCAGGCGCTCCAGGTCTCGGCGGTCACATCGCCATCCGGCAGAAGATCGCGGGCCTTTGAGACATAGTCCCGGTCTTCGTCCTCGATCCGGCTTTCCACCGGCCCTTCGACGATCTGCCAGTAGAGCTTTGCATCCTCGACCTTCTCGCAATTACCGCGAACGGCCATCCAGAAGGCTTCGCCGCCGGCAATGCCGAGTGCCGTCAGACGCTCCGAGGCAGCCGCATAGGGCATGTCGTGAACCAGCCGGGCATTCAGCACCAGAAGCTCCGCCGGATCGAACTTGGCAGCAGACCGGGACACGCTCGCCAGGTCGAAGTTGTCCACCAGGGTGTCCATGTCGGGAACGGCTTCCACTGCATGGCTTGTGCCGGTGAGCACCGCCAGGGACGTCACCGCCATGGGCTCGATGCCGTCTTCGCGCAAGGAGCCGATGGAAAGCGCGCCTTTGCGCTTGGAGAGCCCCTCACCATCCACCGTCGTCAGCAGGTTGTGGTGGGCAAAGACCGGCGCCTCGGCTCCGAGCGCTCGGAAAATGGCGATCTGGACGGCGGTGTTGGCGACGTGATCCTCGCCACGGATGATATGCGTGACGCCCATATCGATGTCATCGACGATGGAACACAGCGTGTATAGATAAGTGCCGTCCTCGCGGATCAGAACCGGATCCGACATGGAAGCAAGATCGATAGACTGGTCGCCGCGGCACAGATCGTTCCAGGAAATGTCCGTCCGGCGGGTCTGGAAAGGATCGCCGTCATGGTTCGGCAGGAGGAAACGCCAATGCGGTTTGCGGCCTTCCGCTTCCAGTTTCGCCTTTTCCTCGTCCGTCAGCTTCAGACCGGCGCGGTCGTAGACCGGCGGCCGGCCGAGCGCACGGGCCCGCGAGCGGCGGCGTTCCAGTTCGTCCGGCGTTTCGTAACAGGCATAAAGCAGCCCGGCCGCTCTCAGCTTGTCGGCGGCCGCGTCGTAGCTGGCAAACCGGTCCGACTGGCGTTCGATCCGGTCGGGGTCGATGCCCAGCCAGCGCAGGTCCCGCTCGATGGACTCGGCATATTCGGCCTTGGAGCGCTCCAGATCGGTATCGTCGAAGCGCAGGATGAACTTCCCGCCGTTCTTTTTGGCGAAAAGCCAGTTGAAGAGGGCCGGACGGCTGTTGCCGATATGGATATGGCCCGTCGGGGACGGGGCGAAGCGTGTGATGACTGTCATGGGTTTCAGGTAGCGGGAGGAATGCGAAGACGCAAGCGGGATCTTGGCTTTATCCGGCGCCCTGCAGTTCCATCCGTCGGTGCACGCGCCGGGCTATGAACGTCAGGCTGCCGGACATGACCAGGCAGTAAGCCGCCATGCCGACCATCTGGTAGTCGAAGGACACCTTGAGGTCGATCAGCCAGCCGACCAATCCGGGCCCCAGGGCCGACGACAGCACCATCAGGGCGAAAACCACGGATCGAACCGCTCCGAGATAACGGGTTCCGTAGACTTCCGGCCAGAGCGCGCCGATCAGTGTCGCCACGAAACCGTTGCTGATGCCAAGCAGTGCCATGAACAGGAAGGCGGCGTACGTGTCATGGATCAATCCCAGGACCAGGCACGCAGCGGTCAGCGGCAGCAGCATGAACGGCAGCAGCGCACGGGCGGAATAGCGGTCGATCAGGGCGCCGAGGATCAGCGACGATACCACGGCGAACATGGACATGACGGCAAAGGCGCTTGCGAACAGTTCGAGCGTCCAGCCGCGCAGCTCAACCAGATAGACCTGATGAAACAGGACCGCGGTGGCGATGAACGGCGGCGCAAGCACACCGGCGGACATGACCCAGAACACCGGATCGCGCAGCACTTCCGCCCGGGTCCAGTGGCGGATCGGTCTGGGTGTCTCCCCTTCCGCCATGTTTTGCGGCGTCCGTTCCTTGCGCAGCAAAGCCAGGATCACCGGCAAGGCGACAAGAACCAGAGCGGCGGCGGCCATCAGCCAGGTTACGCGCCAGCCGAAGGCGGAACTCAGCGCCACGAAACTGATCGGCAGGGTCGCCTCGGCGGCCGGAAAACCAAGGCCGGCGATGGAGACCGCCCTGCCCCGCTGCGCATCGAACCAGCGGCCGACGGCGGTCATGGACGTGTTGGACATCATCCCCTGGCCGAACAGGCGCAGACCATAAATGGCGAAGAACAGCATGATGACGGAAGACACGCCCGCCATGGCGACGCAAAAGGCTGCCAGAAGCACCATGACCACGGCGGCCACACGCGGGATCGAATACCGGTCGAGGCTGCGTCCGACCCAGGGCAGGCTCATCGCGCTGGCAAGCGTTGCAGCCATGTAGAGCGTCCCGAACTCGCCGTTGGACAGTTCGAATTCCTTGCGCACGTAGCCCGCGGACAGGCCGATGAAGAAGGTCTGTCCGAACCCGGAAAAGGCCGTCATCAGAAACCCGGCCAGCAGCCAGCGAAAATTGGCGCGCACGAATGCGAAAAATGCCACGGCGGAACCCCGCATACCGCCTCGCCCGCCATGGCCCTCAGCAGGCGCAACGCGAGCGAAGCGTTTGACGTTTTCAGGAGGTTCCGCTGCCTGTGTCAGCTGCGGTCGCGGAACCGGTTGGTAATCGGATAGCGGCGGTCGCGGCCAAAATTGCGGGCCGTGATCTTCACGCCGGGAGGCGCCTGCCGCCGCTTGTACTCGGCAATGTAGAGCAGATGCTCGATCCTGTGAATGAGCGCGCGGTCATGGCCCCGCTTCTCGATATCGCGAACCGCCATCTCCTGCTCGACAAGGCAGGAAAGAATGTCATCGAGCTGATCGTAGGGCGGCAGGGAATCCTGGTCCGTCTGGTTTTCCCTGAGCTCCGCGGACGGCACCTTGGTGATGATGTTGTTCGGTACGACCTCGCCTACAGGCCCCATCAGGCAATCGGAACGGTTCTTGTTGCGCCAGTCCGCCAGATCGTAGACCTGTGTCTTGTAGAGATCCTTGATCGGATTGTAGCCGCCGTTCATGTCGCCATAGAGCGTGGCGTAACCGACGGACATTTCCGACTTGTTGCCGGTGGTGACGACCATGTAGCCGAACTTGTTGGAGATCGCCATCAGGATCACGCCGCGGGACCGCGCCTGCAGGTTCTCCTCCGTCGTGTCCGCGGCACGGCCGGAAAAGACCGGCGCCAGAACCTTCGTGAAGGCTTCGACCGGCTCGGCGATCGGAATGGTGTCGAAGCGGATGCCGAGTGCGGCGGCACAGTCGGCAGCGTCCTTGATGCTCTCCTCGGACGTATAGCGGTAGGGCATCATGATGGCATGGACCTTGTCGGCTCCAAGCGCGTCGACGGCCATGGCCGCGACCACAGCGGAATCAATTCCGCCGGAAAGCCCGAGTGTGACGCCGGGAAAGCCGTTCTTCAACACATAGTCGCGCAGACCGACGACACAGGCGTTCCAGTTGGCCTCGTCCAGGTCGGGCAGGACGGTCACCGGACCGCATTCGCAAACCCAGGTTTCGTCATTCAGCACCCAGTCGGTATAGGCGAGACCGGTCTCGAACTGAGGCATCTGGAAGGCCAGCGTCCGATCCGCCTGAAGCCCGAAGGAGCCGCCGTCGAAGACCAGTTCATCCTGGCCGCCGAACTGGTTGCAGAAGACAAGCGGCAAGCCGCTTTCCACGACCCGGGCGACCGCGACCTGCAGCCGTTCCTCGGCCTTGTTTTCCCAATAGGGCGAGCCGTTCGGAACCAGGAGAATTTCGGCACCGGTTTCGGCAAGGCACTCGCAGACCTCGTCGTTCCAGATGTCCTCGCAGATCGGCACGCCGATGCGGACGCCCCGGAAGTCGACAGGCCCCGGCAGCGGCCCCGCGGCAAACACTCGCTTTTCGTCGAAAACCCCGTAGTTGGGCAGATCGGTCTTGTAGCGGACCGCCTGGATCTTCCCGCCATCGATCAGTATGGCCGCGTTATAGAGCTTCCCGTCGAAAAGCCAGGGAGCGCCGATGATCATTCCCGGCCCGCCGTCAGCGGTTTCTTTGGCCAGCTCCTCGACCGCTTCCATGCACTGGTCCACGAAGGCCGGCTTCAGCACCAGGTCTTCCGGCGGGTAGCCGGAAACGGCCAGCTCCGGGCACAGCACCAGATGGGCGCCGTTTTGTTCTGCTTCGGCCCTGCTCCGACGGATCAGATCCGAGTTGCCTGCGATATCGCCGACGATCGGATTAAGCTGGGCAATGCCGAGGCGAAGTTGACCATTAATGGCTGAAGGTTTCGGAGCGCTTGTCATTCTTCGTGATTAGCGTGACCGCGAAAGAGTTGCAATCGCTGCGAAAGCCTAAATCAGCGCCATATCGATCGCTATCGTTGTCTCACTTGCCGGAGCAGCAGCGACCGAAGGCTGGTCGTCGATCCTGTTGCGGCTACGCCTGTCCGTGCTCGCTGAATTGAACAAGATGCCCTTGGTCCGCCCATGGAGGGCCTGCTTGTGCAGGGTGTCGGCGATATGCCGGTAAAGTACGGCCGGCGAGACAGGCTTGGCGATGAAACCATGAATACCGAGATTGACCGCTTCAAGAACCGTCGATTTATGGGAATGGGCGCTGACGACAACCACAGGAAGAGTGCTCAGGAGCCTGTCCTTCTCGGCCCGAAGGGTGCGGATGAACTCCGACCCGCTCAGCGGCTTCATGACCCAATCGCAAAGAATGAAATCCGGGCTGCGATCCAGAACGATCTCAAGTCCGTCCGCCCCGTCAGATGCCTCAAAAATATGGCGTGCGCCAAACCCGCCCAGAACGGATCTCAAAATGCTGCGCATATGCATATTGTCGTCAATTACAAGAAACGAGACCGTGGACAGGTCCCAATGCATCGTCATTTTATGAAAATCCCCTACCTCAAATCCCGCCCGATGTATGGGCGTCTTACCTTAAGTAATCCTTGCTAAATTTATCGATAATCAGCCTTGCTGCGCCATAAATGAAAAGAGCGGCAAAATGCCGCTCTTTTATCCGTAATTCTGACAATGTGCGTCAGGCATTCACAGCCAGCGGTTCCGACCGGCGGCCGTCTTTTTCCTTCTTGAGATTTTCAGCGATCAGGAAGGCCAGTTCCAGTGCCTGATCCGCATTCAGTCGCGGATCGCAATGGGTGTGGTAGCGATCGCCGAGCTGATCCGCGGTCAGCGCGTGGGCGCCCCCGGTGCACTCGGTCACGTTGCGGCCGGTCATTTCCACATGAACGCCGCCGGCATGGGTGCCTTCTGCCCGATGGACGGCGAAAAAGGCTTCCACTTCTTTCAGAATCCGGTCGAACGGGCGGGTCTTGTAGCCGCCGGCGGTAACCGTATTGCCATGCATCGGATCGCAGGACCAGACCACGACCTTGCCTTCGCGTTCCACGGCACGAACGAGCTGCGGCAGGTGATCGAAGACCTTGTCGGCGCCGAAGCGCGCGATCAGGGTCAACCGGCCCGGCTCGTTATCCGGGTTCAGGATATCGATCAGTTCCAGCAGGCCGTCCGGGCTCAGCGACGGACCGCATTTCAGGCCGATCGGGTTCTTGATACCGCGGAAGAACTCCACATGAGCATGGTCGGGCTGGCGGGTCCGGTCGCCGATCCACAGCATATGGCCGGAGGTGGCGTACCAGTCGCCGGAGGTGCTGTCGACGCGCGTGAACGCCTGCTCATACCCCAGAAGCAGGGCTTCGTGGCTGGTGAAGAAATCGGTCGACCGCAATTGCGGAACGCTGCCGGAATCCACACCGCAGGCGCGCATGAACGCAAGCGACTCGGTGATGCGATCAGCCAGTTCCTTGTACCGGTGGCCCTGGGGACTGTCGGAAATGAAGCCGAGCATCCACTGGTGCACCTGGTCGAGATTGGCGAAACCGCCCTGAGCAAACGCGCGCAGAAGATTCAGCGTCGCCGCAGACTGACGGTAGGCCATGCTCATCCGGTTCGGATCGGGGATCCGGCTTTCCGGCGTGAACGCGATGTCGTTGATGATGTCGCCCCGGTAGCTCGGCAGTTCGACATCGCCCTTTTTCTCGAAATTGGACGAACGCGGTTTCGCGAACTGACCGGCGATACGGCCGACTTTCACCACCGGCTGGCTGGCCGCATAGGTGAGCACAACGGCCATCTGCAGGAAGACACGGAAAAAGTCGCGAATGTGGTCCGGGTGATGCTCGGCGAAGCTTTCCGCACAATCGCCACCTTGAAGCAGAAAACCCTTTCCGGCCGCGACATCGGCAAGCTGGCGCTTCAGATCCCGCGCCTCACCTGCAAAAACCAGCGGCGGATAGGTCGACAGACGGCCTTCAACCTCTGCCACGGCCTCTTTATCGGGATAATCCGGCACCTGAACGATCGGCTTCGATCTCCAGCTGTCCGGTGTCCACTTCTCCGCCATTGTTTCAACTCCTGCACTCGGTGCCGGGCGCACCAAAATCTCTTGAATTGTTTTGCCCGGATCAGTCCGATTGTTCTCTCGCGCTGCACCTCATGAGCAAACGTGCGCGGGTTATACACGGGTCTTTTCTCCAAGACCACAGGTAGTAGAGTGAATCTGCCAGTTCACGCCAGCAGGTCAGACAAGGATACCGCAGATGAGCCTCGAACACAGCCATGCGCCGGATGACATTGCCGACAGGCTGCATGACGGGCCGGTCATCAGCTATCTGCGGGACTGGGTCTATGGCGGGATCGACGGCGCGGTGACCACTTTTGCCGTCGTCGCCGGAGCCGTGGGTGCGAACCTGTCGACGCCGATCATCCTGATCCTGGGCCTCGCCAACCTTTTGGCCGACGGTTTCTCAATGGCAGCGGCCAACTACTCGGGAACCAAGACGGAAGAAGACGACTACCGGCGCCTCAAGCTGGTGGAGGAAAAACATATTCAACTGGACCCGGAGGGCGAACGCGAGGAAATCCGCCAGATTTACAGCGCAAAAGGCTACCATGGCGAAGAGCTGGAGACCCTGGTCGGCATCATCACGTCTCGGCGCCGAACCTGGATCGAGACCATGATGCAGGAGGAGTACGGCCTGTCCGCCGCCCAGCGCTCGCCGTTCAAGGCAGCCCTGACGACCTTCGTCGCCTTCGTGGTTTGCGGCAGCCTGCCGTTGGTCCCGTTCGTTTTCGGACTTCCTGCGTCCGCCGAGATAACGACATTTCTGACGGCAAGCGCGTTTTTCGGCATCGGCTCGATCAAATCACGCTGGTCGACCCAGCACTGGTTCTGGTCCGGACTGGAAACCACAGTGATCGGAATGGCCGCCGCAGCGATTGCCTGGATTGTCGGCTATCTGTTGCAGGGATTGATGGGCTAGAGGCGTCCGGACCGGCCGAAGTCCGGGAACAACCTGACTTGACCGGACTTGCCGGCAAAGCCGAAGCTTCCCTGATGATCGAGCCTCAATTCACACTCGGCATTGAAGAGGAATATCTTCTTGTCGACCGCACGACCCGTGATCTGGCGAGCGCCCCGCCTCCGGAGCTTTTTGCCGATTGCGAGGCCGCCCTTAAAGGCCGGGTCAGTCCGGAATTCCTCAGATGCCAGATCGAGGTCGGCACACCGGTCTGTACGTCGCTGGACGACGCCCGGCAGGAGTTGCGGTTCCTCAGACGGACCATAGCAGAGAAAGCCAGGCCCTACGGGCTGGCGCCGATTGCCGCTTCCACCCACCCGTTCGCGGAGTGGATGCGTCAGCCGCATACGGACAAGGAACGCTACAACGATATCGCCAAGGCGATGCAGGTCGTCGCCGACCGGCTGCTGATTTGCGGCATGCATGTTCATGTCGGCATAGAGGACGAGGAACTCAGGATCGACCTCTTCAACCAGCTCGCCTATTTCCTGCCTCATCTTCTGGCGCTGAGCACGTCGTCACCGTTCTGGCGCGGACGCGACACCGGACTGAAATCCTATCGGATGGCCGTTTTCAACGAATTGCCGCGGACCGGGCTGCCGGAGGCTTTCGAGAGCTATTCCGACTATCAGCGCACCCTCAACGTCCTGATCAAGGCCGGCGTAATCGAGGACGGAACCAAGATCTGGTGGGATCTGCGCCCGTCCGCCCGGTTTCCCACGCTGGAAATGCGGATCACCGACCTGTGCACCCGGCTGGAGGACGCGATCGCGATCGCGGCGCTGTTCCGCTGCCTGTGCCGCATGCTCTACCGCCTACGGCGTTCCAACATGCGCTGGCGAACCTATTCCCGCTTTCTCATTGCGGAAAACCGGTGGCTGGCGGAACGCCACGGCATTGGCGCAAACCTGATCGACTACGGCCGCGGTACGCTGATGCCCTATGGCGAGTTGATCGAGGAAATGATCGACCTCGTTCAGGAGGACATCGCCTTCTTCGGCTGCGAAGCGGAAATCGCCCGGATACGCAAGATCGTCGCGGAAGGCACCTCCGCCGACCGGCAGATCAGCCTTTACGAGACAATGATCGCCGGGGATTCATCCACGGATGAAGCGCTGAAAGGCGTTGTCGACCAGTTGATCGCGGAAACGGTGGAGGACTGCTGAAACTCAGGCCGGCGTCAGATAGCGGACTTTCAGGCCCGCAAGATGATCGTCGATCATTTCCGTCATGACCGCATCAAGGCGGATCGCACGCGGGTAAACCGGCTCGCCGCGGTCTGCCAGGATCGGCACGTGCCAGCCCCGGGTCGTCTCCAGGAAGTGGACGATCCCCTCCTCGCCCCAGAGCGCATGAAAGCCGGCAAGAACGCAGTCGAGATAGCTTTGCAGGATGGGGTGATCCGCATCGCCCCAATCGTTGTGTTCCGGTTTCGAGCGGAACAGGAACATGTCGTCGGGGCCCGGCAAATTCTCCAGATCGCAGCGGAACGCGCCTCCGACCCCGTCGATGCGGTCGTATTTCCATTCCCGCAGTTCCAGCTTTGCCAGGCCATGTTTCGGCTCGGTTGCGAGCACGCCCCGGATTTTCGCGTCCTCTTCCGGAGCGACGCTCAGGGAACAGACGCCCCGGCCGGTCTGGTTGGAGCCGCGGATCCGCCATTCCCGCACCCAGCCATCCAGCCGGCCGGGCGTTACCTGCGCGGTCTCGGGCAGAGTGGCAGAATTGACGAGGGAGCCGTAGCCGAAATAACTAATGGTCATATTCTCGATGTAGGGACGAACCGCCGTCTCGTAAAGACACCGCCGTGATCAGGAGCATGGAATTCCACATGAGCAACCGCCTCAACGATCAGGACATCCTACTTTTGCGCCGCGATACGCCCGGCTGCGAAAACGTCATACATTTCAACAATGCCGGAACGGGTCTTGCGCTCAAACCCGTGCTTGATGCGGTCAAGGATCATCTCGATCTGGAGGCGGGGATCGGCGGTTACGAGGCCGCGGCTAAGCAAGCCGAAGCAGCCGATGCGTTTTACGCCAACATGGCGGCCCTCTTGAATGCAGACAGCTCCGAAATCGCCTTTATCGAGAACGCCACACGCGCCTGGGACATGGCCTTTTACGGCATCGATTTCCGGCCGGGAGACCGGGTGATCACCGGCCGGTCGGAATATGTCTCGAATTTCGTCGCGCTCCTGCAAATGAAAAAACGGGCCGGGATCGAGATCGACCTGATCGAAGACGACGCCCACGGCCAGATCGACCTCAAGGCGCTGGAAGCCGCGATCACGCCGAAAACGCGCCTGATCGCCCTGACCCACATCTCCACATTCGGCGGACTGATCAATCCGGCCGCGGAGGTTGGCCGGATCGCGAACAAGCACAACCTTCTTTACCTGCTCGATGCCTGCCAGTCTGCCGGCCAGGTGCCGCTGGACGTTCGCGAAATCGGTTGCCACCTGCTGTCTGGCACGGGACGGAAATATCTTCGCGGGCCCCGTGGGACCGGGTTCCTTTATGTCAGCGACAGTATCCTCGACCAGATCGAGCCGCCGTTCGTGGATCTCGAGGCAACGACCTGGACCGGGCCTGACCGTTATGTCCTTAAACCGAACGCCCAACGTTTTGAAAACTGGGAACGGTATGTTGCCGGACAGATCGGCCTGGGCGTAGCCGCAGGCTATGCGCTTCGTTTCGGGATGGAAGGCCTTTCCGGGCGCATTATCGAACTCGGTGCATTGCTGCGCAGCGAACTGTCCAGATGTGACGGCATCAGCCTCCACGACAAGGGACTGCGCAAGGGCGGCATAGTCACCTTCCTCAGGGACGGAGAAGATCCGGCGCAGACCAAGGCGCGGCTTGCCGGACAGCAGATCAACGTCTCCGTATCGGCCGCCACATCGGCCCAGATCGACATGCCCGCACGAGGACTCGATGCGCTGGTGCGAGCATCGGTTCACGCCTTCAATACGGAAACTGAGATCGAGGCTTTCGTGAGCGCGGTCCATTCCGGATGAAACGCGCCGATCCGTAAAGATCTTGTTTGCCATAGTTGACCATCAGATTTTAACGCTCATCGGCTATTCTGACAATGAATTCAGCGGCACTGATCTGCGGCCGGGGCCTTTCCAGCCCGGCACGGATAGGGAACGCTGGTTATTCAGGGTGGGCAGGCAGCAAGTGAATTCGGAAACCTTCTCGATAGATGCGGGCGATCAAAAGCCGGCAGGCAGAATTGCGGTCCGCGTTTACGGACTTGCGGCCATGCTGATCTTGCTAGCCAGCATTTCTCTGCTGGTGGTCGGCTACGTCGCCTCCAGGTCTGCAGACCAGCAAGCGCTGGAAAACGAAACCCTGATCTTCGATAATGCGCTTTCCGACCGGCAACTGCTGATCGCCCGCGACCAGCTCAGCGTCGCCCGCTGGGACCGGTCGGTTAAAAACATCGTGCATGATTTCGACAAGGATTTCGTTCGCGACGAGTTCATCGATTCCCTATGGCACGACTTCAATCTGCATCGGTCCTACCTGATCGGCCCCGACGACCGGATCCTGGCCCGGTCCGTGGAACATCAGGTTGACTTTACGCCGGTGACACTGAAGCCCGGCGATCCACTCAAGACCCTCGCCGACCGCACCCGCGCGACGTTCGAACGCAACAGGATCGATCTGGGTAGCGGCTACGGCCAGAAAAAGATTTCGACGGCCCAGGTGGCCGATGTCACCGAATTCGCCTTTTCCCGGATCGACGGACAGGCCGTGCTGTTGAGCGCCATGGCGGTTGTCCCGGATGACGGCACCGTTGCTTTGGCCGAGGAACCTCCGGTCATCCTGATTTCGGCGCGGCACATCGACGATGCCTTCGTCAAGGCACTCAACGCGCCGCTGTCCCTGAAGGACATCTCCTTCCTGGATGACGCGGCGCCTCAGAGAAAATCCGCGCGCCGGGCCCTCATAGGTCTGCAAGGCGAAAAAGTCGGCCATTTCGTCTGGACACGCAACATGCCCGGCCGGGAGATCTGGGCGCTCGTCGTACCCGTAACCCTGGCTCTCGCAGCCCTGCTTTCCCTGGCGGCGCTGGTCGTTTCCAGGAAGATCGGGAAATTGTCGGCGTCGCTGGAACAGAGCGAGCTCCGCAACCGCTATTTCGCCCAGCACGACCCACTGACCAGCCTTGCCAACCGGTTGCAGTTTTCCGATCTCCTGTCTCATTCCATCGACCGATTGCCGGAACAACCCTTTGCGCTTGCTGCCTGCGATCTGGACCGTTTCAAGGCCGTGAACGACAGTTTCGGCCATTCCGCGGGCGATGCCGTGCTCCGCACGGTCGCCGACCGGTTGCGGGCGGTGGTCGGAAATGACGGGACCGTCGGACGGATCGGCGGCGATGAGTTCGTCATCCTGATCGACTCCTACGCGGACCGGCAAGGCCTCAAGTCCCTTGCGGACAATATTCTGGCAAACGTCTGTCGGCCGATCATCCTCGATCAGCACATTGAAACCAGCGTGGGCATCAGTCTCGGCTTTGCGGTCGCGCCCCATTGCGGTCTGCTTGAAACGGAAATCTTCTCGGCCGCCGATGACGCGCTTTACCGGGCGAAGGAAGATGGCCGGAACCGGGCCGTCTTCAACATGGAGGCAGTCGTTTCCCCAACCGCTCGGCAAGAGCGCAAATCATCGGCCTCTTTCGATGCCGCATGACCTCACGCGCAGGCGCCTACTGAAGGCCTGCGGACTGGGAACGCTTGCCTCCTCCCTGCCAATGCCCCTTCTGGCAAAAGTGCCCCCGAAAACCGCTCTGGTCATAGGAGCCGGAATATCCGGGCTTGCGGCGGCAAGAACCCTGAAGGACGCAAGCTGGGATGTCCTGGTTCTGGAAGCGCGCAACCGCATTGGCGGACGGATCGAAACCGTTCGATCCCTTGGCGAGGTTTTGGAACGGGGGGCCAACTGGATCCACGGGACGGACGACAATCCGCTGATGCATCTGGCCCGCGAGGCAGGCGCAGTTCCCGTCGAAACAGACTATGAGGATGTTCTCGCTTTCGGGCCGGACGGCGCCCTGCTCTCCGACGACGTACTGGAAAAGGCCGAAACCAGATATGACACGCTTCTGAAACGGATCGATGCGCGTGTGGACAAGAGCGAAGATCGTCCGCTCCTATCCGCTCTCCGTTCCGAAATGCCGCAATTCCTCGCCGACCCATTACTTTGCGCCCTGGGCGCGGACACGGAATCCGATACCGGCGGGCGGCTTGAAGACCTGTCCGCCTATTATTTCGATGAGGACGACGTGTTTGACGGCCCCGATGTGATCCTTGGGGGGGGCTACGACCGTATTTGCGATCTGCTGGCGCGTGATGTCGCGATCAAGCTCAATGAGACCGTCCTCCGCATTCAACACGGCTCCAACCATGCGACCGTGGAGACAAACGCTGGAACATACCAGGCGGATCACGTCATTTGCACCGTACCGCTCGGGGTTTTGAAAACCGGCGCAATCCGGATCGATCCGCCCCTTCCCGTCCGCCAGGCGAGGGCGATCGACCGGATCGGGTTCGGACACATGGCGAAACTCGCACTCACCTTCGATGCGGTGGCGTGGCCGGAAGATCCGCATTTCTTTTTCCATGCAAGCGCGACCCGCGGCAGGTGGCCCAGCATTTTCAACCTGCGGGCCGTGACCGGCCAGAACACGCTCATGCTGATTTGCGCCGGCGAGGCCGCGCTCAAGGCGGACGAGCTGTCGGATGCCGCGATCGTGACCGACGCCATGACGACGCTGCGCAGACTTTTCGGTCCCCGGCTTGCCGAACCGACCGGCTTCATGCGTTCGACGTGGTCAAAAGACCCCTTCGCCCGCGGCGTTTATTCCTTTGTCGCCGTCGGCAGCACACCTTCGGATTTCGATGTCCTTGCACAGTCGTCTGGCCCGGCGCTCCGGCTTGCCGGGGAGCATACGACGTCACGATATCGGGGAACGGTGCATGGCGCCTACCTGAGCGGCCTGCAGGCGGCAAACGGCCTGTTGAACCAGCCGTAATGGAAACAACCGCCAATACAGCAGCTATGGGCGCGTTAACAGGCATCCGACAAGCTTTGAAAGAGCCGGGTGCAAGCGCTGGCAAGCAAACCCAAGATTGAAAAACATCCGTAATATTAACAAGTTAACGGATTTTCATCGTTCAATTCCACTCCATATTAACTCATCGATGGTAACGTTGGGGCAGATGACTTCAGATATCCGGACCACTCATGAGTTTCATAACGTCGATCTTTGCTTGTGAACGAGGTTCCAACGCGTGACGAAGATGGACCGGCGATACAACGACCGGGAGGGCTCGCCCCCCCGGCAGCATATTTCCAAGCTGGCATTCCTGCTGGCGGGGATCCTGATCGCCGTGACTTCCGCATCCTTGCTGTTCGTGGGATATGTGGCGTCACAGGCATCTGACAGGCAGGCGATCGCCAACGAGAAGCGCCTGTTTCAGCACACGCTGGAAAACCAGAAAAATCAGATGATCCGCGAGCAATTGAAGGTCTCGCACTCCGACCAGTCGGTGCGCCACATCATTCAGACATTCGACTATGATTTCGTTCGCGATCAAATCCGGGGGCTATGGAAAGACTACAGTTACAACAAGGTTCTCATCATCGCCTCCGGGAACCAGGTCCTCGCCGAGTCTTTCGAGGACTATACCCACATCATCAACCGGCCCTTGCACGAAACGCCCGGATACCTGCCCCTCGTGGACAAGGCACGCGCGCTGTTCATGTCCAACCGGGTCCGGATTCCGGGCGGCTACAGCCATCGTTCCTTACAAGGGCTGAAACCGCTACAATACGCAGCCATCGGCTTTATCGTGATCGATGACAAGCCGGCGCTCGCGACCGCAATGCCGATCGTGCCGGACCAGGACACAGTAACGCTACCGGCCGGACAGCCGGTCATCCTGGTTGCGGCCAAATTCATCAATGACGACATGCTGGCCGGCCTGAATACCCAACTTTCCTTCACCGATCTCACCTTCCTGCGGGATGTGATTGCGGCACCGGACAGCCCGGCTCACTTTGTCCGTGACGCCAATGGCAACCCCTTGGGGAGTTTCTCCTGGGAAAGCCGGGCACTGGGCAGCTCGATCTGGCCGACCGTTATCCCGATCGTACTGACCCTCAGCCTTCTTCTCGCGGTGCTCGCCTTCGGGATCGCCTGGCGTATCGGGCGGCTGACAAAGTCCCTGCAGGCAAGCGAACGTCAAAACCGCCACCTTGCGCTGCACGATACGCTGTCCGGCCTGGCCAACCGGTTGCAGTTCAATCGCGTTTTGAAGAGCGCCACCGCAAACCTGCCCGCGTCCCCTTTCGCCATCATCCACTGCGATCTGGACAAATTCAAATCCGTCAATGACACCCATGGCCACGCGGCCGGCGATACCGTGATCAAGGCCGTTGCCCAGCGCATGACGGAGATTGTGGGCAAAGGCGGACTGGTCGCACGCCTTGGCGGAGATGAATTCGTCATCCTGTACCGCGCATTCACGGACCACGGGCGCCTGACGCTGCTTTCAGGCCAGCTTATGGGTGCCGTCGAAGTGCCGATTCCATTGGAAAACGGAGAGACTGCGGAAATCGGGCTGAGCATCGGTATCGTCACGGCGCCGGAATGCGGATCAACCCCTGAAGGGCTCATGGCCGCGGCCGACGATGCGCTCTATTATTCCAAGGAAAACGGCAGAGGCCAGGCAGCCTTTGCCGGCAACATCAAGCGCCTGTTCGCCATGTCGCTCAGCGGGTCGGATGACGATCACTCAAGTGACGCCGCATAATTCACCTGAAAAGGCGCCGAGCCACTCAGCTCCCGTTTGAAACCATCAGCCGCGCAGGCGCTCTGTCGGTTCGCGCATGGTGACAAGTTCCTCGGCCGCGGTCGGATGCACGGCAATCGTCCGGTCGAAATCGGCCTTGGTGGCGCCCATGGCCAGCGTGATGCCGAGAACCTGGGCCAGCTCGCCCGCATCCGGACCGAGGATGTGAACTCCGAGCACCTTGTCCGTGTCCGCGTCGACGATCAGCTTCATCAGCATTTTCTCGTCACGGCCGGAGAGCGTGTGTTTCATCGGCCGGAAGCTCGACTTGTAGATGTCGAGATTGGGCGTCTTCTCAAGCGCCTGCTCCTCGGTCAGGCCGACCGTGCCCATCTCCGGCTGGGAGAAGACGGCGGTCGGGATCAGGCTGTGATCGACCGTCCAGGGCTTGTTGCCGAATACCGTATCGGCGAAGGCGTGGCCTTCGCGAATGGCGACCGGCGTGAGATTGGCCCGGTTGGTGACATCGCCGACCGCATAGATGGAGGGGACGGATGTCTGCGACTGATCGTTGACCTTGATCGCGCCGATCCGGTCAAGTTCGACCCCGGCCTTTTCAAGGCCCAGGTCGCTGGTATGCGGTGACCGGCCGATGGCGAACATGATCTGGCCTGCGGTCAGGGTCTCGCCGTTTTTGGTCTTGCCGGTCAGCAGACCGGAGGCATCCTTCTCGATGGCGGTAAAGACATCGCCGCAAACGACGCGGATACCCTTTTTCTCCATTTCCTCATGAACGGCCTTACGCATGTCCATGTCGAAACCGCGCAGGATTTCCTCGCCACGATAAAGAAGCGTCGTCTCAACGCCGAGGCCGTTGAATATCCCGGCAAATTCGACCGCAATATAGCCGCCGCCGGTGACGACGATCTTTTCGGGAAGATCGGTCATGTGGAAGGCCTCGTTGGAGGTAATGACATGCTCACCGCCCGGCAGGTCCGCGTCCACATTCGGCGAAGCCCCGACGGCGATCAGAATGTATTTGGCTGTCACCGTCTGGCCGGTCGCCAGCAGGCGGACCGAATTGGGGCCTTCCACGACGGCACGGCTGTCATGCAGTTCCACATCGCTGCGTTCCAGATTGCGCCGGTAAATGCCTTCGAGCCGGGTGATTTCCTGGTCCTTCGCCGTCACCAGCTTTTCCCAGGAAAAGGACCTTTCCCCGACGGTCCAGCCGAAGCCCTCGGCATCCTCGAATTCCTCGGAAAATTTCGAGGCATAGACAAACAGTTTCTTCGGCACGCATCCGCGGATCACGCAGGTGCCGCCGTAGCGATATTCCTCAGCGATTCCGACCTTGGCACCATGGGTCGCGGCAATCCTTGCGGCGCGCACACCGCCAGATCCACCGCCGATCACAAACAGGTCGTAGTCAAAATCGCTCATCGTTACCTCGTCATCCCGCCGAAACCCTGCCCGGTCGTTTCATATCCCCTGGCGGCAGTGCCCGCACTCAGTCCGCCCCGCAATGTCGGTTTCCCAACGGCAAAAACAAGGCCGCTCAGGCGGCCTTGAATTTTCATACAGTCACATTTGGGTGTTCGGGACCCTTACTCGATCGGCTTTTTCGCCGGAGCTTCCGCACCGTCGCCCTTTGCCTGGTCCCGTTTCTGCATTTCCTCGCGCACAAGGCTGACCATCTCGGTTGAGATCTGGTCCTGCCACTGGCGGGCCGCGCCGATCGAGAGCGCGGTAATGCTCGGCGTTTCCGTGGCAAGTTTCTGTCCCAGCGGAGAATTATAGAATTCCGCGAGTTGCTGAAGCTCTTCCACGGTAAAGCGGCGAGCCCAGATATTGTAGATCATCTCGTTCAGATCTTTGCGCTTGGACGCCAGTTTCAGTGCGACATCATTCGTCACCTCCGAAACCTCATCGGATCTGAACGGGTCGGCCTGAATGAAGATCGTCCGGGTCTGTTCGGCCATGAGCGGCAGAATTTCGTCAAAAGCGCTCAACGCCTTGTTCGCGACGACAACCTGACGCGCGGCCTCGAGCTGAGCTTCCGAGACCTGATCGTCCTGGGCATTCGCCATGACCGGAAGCAGGGTGGCGGCCACAAGCGCTGCGGCGGCGATCCGGGTTCCGGCCTTCAGGCAGTTTTTAAGAACCATAATCAAACTCCAACATCGGCCCCAAACAAATGTTCTTCTAAGGGCCTCAATTCACATTTTCTAGCGGCTAGCGACAATGGTCCGCACGCCGTCTGCTCCAGCGACATAGGCTTTGACAGCAAGACCGATGAACAAACCATGCTCGACGACCCCGGGAATCGCAACCAGCTTTTCAGCCAAAGCGTCGGCGCCCGGTATCCGTCCAAGTTCAGCGTCCAGGATGAAATGCCCGCCATCTGTGACGAAAGGATGTTCGTCCCCGCCCCTGACGGTCAAAGACCCGGACAATCCCAGGCCGGAAAGGCAATCTCTCACCGCAAGAGTGGTCGCGCCCAGGCCGAAAGGCACCACCTCGATCGGCAGCGGAAAGCGGCCGAGTACATCGACGAGCTTGCTGTCATCGGCGATGACGATCATTGCCTTTGAGGCAGCCGCAACGATCTTCTCCCGCAGCAATGCGCCGCCACCGCCCTTGATCAGTCTCATTTGCGGGTCGATTTCATCGGCGCCGTCGACAGTGAGATCAAGTTCCGGCATCTCATCCAGCGTGGAAAGGCGAATCCCCTCTTCCGTCGCAAGCTGATGCGTTCTTTCCGACGTGGGCACGCCGATGACGTCCAGACCTTCCCGAACGCGCGCGCCGAGAGCCCTGACAAAATGCTCCGCCGTCGACCCGGTTCCGATACCGAGCTTCATGCCCGGCCGGACGTCTTCCACCGCCTTTTCGGCTGCCAGGCGTTTCCAAGCGTCACTCATCGCCTCTCCAAGACCTTCCAAGATTTCGCGCTCAGTAGCATGGCAGGCGATACAGGGTCTAGGGCACGGCCCCATAAAACAGACTGAAATGGTGTCGCAATGTCAAAGAGGCGCGAGGACAGGCGTCAAAAGCGCGTGCGCGTTGAAAGCTCGCGCACCGATATAATTCATTAACTATAATTTTAGCGAATATAAATAGAGTTCCTGCCCATAGGGGAATTCAGAGAAACTTGCCCGAGAGAACCCGGGAGGACGGCAATGTTCTTTAATAGAAAAAATCATAACAACAACAATGCACTTACTGTGGAAATTCACTCAGACGATCTTGATGGGCAACTCGATTTTTCGGCCGAATCCGATTCCGACGACATGGACAACATGCTCGCCTATGCATTGGATGCGATCGAGGACGATCTTCAGGTTTCCGCGAAATCCATCAGCGGCTCGATGCAGAAGGTCCAGAGCCGGATCACCGAGCAGCTCGGCCTGCTGGATTCGATCCGCACCGACAGCAAGGCATTGCGCGAGCAAAGCGGCCTGGCGCACAAGAACGCTACCGATCTTGCAGACTCCATCAGCGAACTGGCCACGTCCAGCAACGAGATCGGCCAGCAGGTCGTCAAGTCGAACCAGTTGGCCGAACAGGCCCGCGAGGTCGCCGACGAAGCCAATGCCGGCGTCATGGAGCTGAATTCGGCTATCGAGGACATTACCAATGTCGTGCGGCTGATTTCCGATGTGGCCAAGCAGACCAATCTCCTGGCACTCAACGCGACCATCGAAGCGGCCCGGGCGGGCGAGGCCGGCAAGGGATTTGCGGTCGTCGCGAGCGAAGTGAAGTCGCTTTCGGTCGAGACCCAGAACGCGACCGATGAGATCGTCGCCAATATCGAACGGCTCCAGGCATCGGCGGAAGTCAGCATCGCCTCGGTCAACCGTATTATCGACGTGATCGGCCAGATCCGACCGAGTTTTGCCGCCGTGGAAAATGCCGTCCATGAACAGGTCAGCACGACGACGGCCATCCGCGAACATGCCGACGATACGGCGAACTTCGTGGAGGAAGTCGCCCGGCGGGTCGAAACCATCGATACCTCCGCGGCGCGGGCCGAAGAAGGCGGCCAGGCGGCCAATCTGGCCGGAACCGAGATGGGCGCGGCCATTCAGGCCCTGGGCAGCCGGTTCACCATGATGATCCGGCAGAACGAACTGGGCGACCGGCGCAAGTTCGACCGGTTGCCGATCAAGCTGAACGGACACGTCACCGCAAACGGCCGGAAGGCCCCCGTCCAGACACTCGACATCTCCTTCGGCGGCGCTCTTCTGAAATGCGACGAAGACGGCATCCTCGTTCCAGATCAAAGCGCCGAACTTGAGATCGACGGTATCGGAACCGTGTCGATCCGTGTCGTGGGTCATTCGGCGAACGGCTATCACTGCACCTTTGCGGAGACGGACGACGGCTTCAAGCAAGCGCTCGATCGGCAGATCTCCGCATTCCAGGCAGAGCATGCATCTTATGTGGAGCTGGCCCAGTCGGGAGCTTCGCGCATCTCAGAACAACTGACCCGCCTTGTCGAGGACGGCAAGCTCTCCTTAAGCGATCTGTTCGATACCGATTACCAGCCGATCCCGGGAACCAATCCGCCCCAGGTCAGCACCCGCTTTGTCGACAGGTTCGAAGAAGTGCTGCCGCCGATCCAGGAAGAGATCCTGGCCGGTGCCCAGTCCATGGCCTTCTGCGCCGCCGTCGACCGCAACGGCTACCTGCCGGTCCATAACAAGATCTATTCCAAGCCGCAGCGGCCGGACGATCCGGAATGGAACGCGGCCAACAGCCGCAACAAGCGGATGTTCGACGACCGGGCCGGCCTGTGCGCGGCCAGAAACACCCGCCCCGTCCTGATCCAGACCTACGCCCGCGACATGGGCAACGGCAATATCGTGTGGATGAAGGAGGTGGACGCCCCGATCTTCATCGATGGACGGCACTGGGGCGGCTTCCGGACCGCCTACAAGCTTTAGCCCATCCGGGTTCGGGCATGCTTGAGGAATGCGGGCGGACTGGCTAGGTTGCCGGTCCGGCCTCACCTCCCCGCCCGAAAGGAAACCTGCATGTCCGTTCTCGTCTTCGATCTCGACGGCACCCTGGTCTCGTCGATGGAAGACCTTGCCGCAACGCTGAACGTGGTGCTGACGGGCGCCGGTCATGAAGCGGTTCCTCCGGAAAGCTTTCGCAGCATCGTCGGCCACGGCGCCAAGTTCATGCTGCAGCGGGGCCTGGAGGCCAACGGGATCGCCTGGGACGAGGACATGATCGAGCCGTTGTTCCGGCAGTTCCTGGAAATTTACGAGAAGAACCTCACCGTTCACACCCGCCCCTTTCCGGGCGTCATCAACGCTCTGGAACGGTTCCGCTCTGAGGGCTGGCGCCTTGCCGTGTGCACCAACAAGATGGAACGGCTGACCCTGCCGCTGCTCGACCAGCTCGACATGACCAGGCATTTCGATGCCATCGTCGGCGGGGACACCTTCAAGGTCGCCAAGCCGCAGGCCGAACCGGTTCTGGGCGCCATCGAACGCGCCGGAGGTCAGAAATCCGGCTCCGTCATGATCGGGGACTCCGTCACCGATATCGATGCCGCCCGCGCGGCCGGTATCCCGGTGGTCGCGGTCGATTTCGGTTATACTCAGGTCCCCGTGACCGAGCTTGGTCCGGACCGGGTGATTTCCCACTTCGACGAGTTGCACGACGCTATTGCGGCGCTGAAGGCTGTTGCGTAACAAGCCCTGATTTCCGCGATTACGGCACCGGAAACAGGTCAGAGAAGAAATACGCGCTTTGCTCTTGCCTGAAACCGCATTTTGAATTACCTAGCGCCCACCAGCCAATATGGCTGCCCGTCAAGGGTTAGGGCGATTAGCTCAGCGGGAGAGCGTTCCGTTCACACCGGAAAGGTCACTGGTTCAATCCCAGTATCGCCCACCATTTTCTCATTCAAGTTAATCCCTAAAGAGCTGCCCGATTCGACCTGAACGGCTGAACGATCAGGGGCTATGACACGTCAGTCACAGTGGATTTCAAAAGGCTACCGTTCCCAATCGGAACGGATTTCAGCGGGTTCAGTACCCTCGCCTCGGGCAATATCCCGTTTCAAGAATATTTCTGATTCCGAATGATGCCCGGCCTTGGGCGAGACAACTCGCCAAATGGGAATAGCCGGCTGAGAAGGAGTGTCACCAGCGGGACAGTACGGTCCGAAGACCGGTACCGAAAGCCGTTTCCGCCATTGAAAAGCCGTTCGCTGCCGAGGGAAATTCCGGATACCGAATAAAAAATCACTATATCTATAAATCATGCAAAACATTCGTTCCCTTGCCTTCTTTCTCATCCTGGTCGTTGGCGGCGGCATCGCCATCGGGATCGTGACCGCGCCCGGCGCCTGGTACGCGGCTCTGGTCAAGCCACCTTTCAATCCACCGAACTGGATATTCGGCCCGGTCTGGACGGTGCTTTATATCTGCATTGCGATTGCCGGCTGGCGTATATGGCTGCGCCAGCCGAGCGGCCAGGCCATGATGCTATGGGCCGCGCAGATGGCTTTAAACTTCATCTGGTCGCCTGTGTTCTTTTCCGCCCATCGGATGGACATCGCTCTCGGCGTTATCATCCTGATGCTGATCACCATCATCACATTCATCATCAAGGCCTGGTCCAAAGACAATGTCGCGGCGCTGCTGTTCCTGCCCTACGCCGCCTGGGTCGTCTTTGCGGCGATACTCAATGGCTCGCTGCTGTATCTGAACACACCAGTAAGTGGGTGACATTCGGCCATTGCCAGATGAAAAACCCGCCCATTCTCCCCGCCGATCCCCAGCAAATTGACGCCTCCCCCTTAGAACGGAGCGCCTCCTGTAGAATAATCGCCGGTGATTCCCTGAGGCCTGCCGAACCGGAGACGTCATGGCGACCAAAGTCGAGCCGAAGCCAAATCTCCTGCTAGAGAAAATGAAGAAGGCCCTTGCCCTTCAGCAGGCGGGAGAGGTGGAAAAGGCGCAGAGGATCTACAAGCTGGTGGTGAAAAAGGCGCCGAATTCACCGGACGCCAACCATCTGCTCGGGGTCAGTTACCGGCAGCTCGGCGACCCCGTGCGGGCGTTCGAATATATTCAGAAGGCCATCGAACTCGCGCCGGACCGTGCGCCCTATTATGCCAATCTGGCGCGCACCATGTCCGACCTGGCCGGCACGGAACCCGAGAGCATCCTGGCAGTCGCGGACAAGGCCCTGTCTCTCGATCCGAACCTGGTGGAAGCCCTCAACCTCAAGGCCATCTCGCTGAGCCGGTTGGACCGCAAGCTGGAAGCGGAGGAGATCTTCCAGTTCCTGATCGTCAAGTGCCCCGATTTTCCCGACCCCTACCGGAACTACGGCATCCTGCTCAGGGACAACAAGGTCTACGACAAGGCCATCGCCTTCTTCAACAAGGCCGCCCTGCTCGATCCGGGCAACCCGGAAAACTACGTCGAGCGGGCACGCGCCCGGCTGGCGTGCGACGACTTCAAGACTTCCGAGCCCGAGCTGGCCGACGCGCTGGAACGCTTTCCGGACAACGGCAACATCAAGCACGAGGTTGCGCGGCTCCTGTTCAAGATGGGCGAGACCGGCGAAGGACTGAAATATGCGATCGCGGCGGCCGAAGACGCGCCGCGGGACTACCACCGCCTCGTCACCCTGGGCGTCCACTATCTGATGCTCGACCAGCCCGAAAAGGCATACGAGCAATTCAAGCAAGCGCGCGAACTGGCGCCGAAGAGCTACATCGGCCTGGACTGGAACCTGTCTCTGGCCTCGCTGGCGCTCGGCGACCTGGAAACCGGCTGGCGGCTGCACCCGTCCCGTTTCGACGACCAGGCCTCCCAGGTCATCCGCCGGACATTCGACGTGCCTGCCTGGGAAGGCGAGGACATTTCCGACAAGACCGTTCTGGTGTGGGCCGATCAGGGGCTTGGCGACGCCCTCAAGGCGGGCACCATGCTGCCCGACCTGATCGATCGGGCCGGCAAGGTCATCATAGAACTGTCGAAGAAAGCAACGCCCTGGTACCAGAAGAGCTTTCCCGAAGCGCTTTGTCGTCCGGCGGCCTTCGACAGTGAGTTCAAGGCCCTCAAATCGGACTACGACGTCCACGCCAACATCACCGACCTGGCACGATTCTTCCGCAACGACTTCGCGGATTTCGAAAATGCCAAGCGGCCGGCCTATGCGTTCGACCAGGAACAGGCCCAGGGTTACTTGAAACGCCTGAAGGAACGCGGCAGCGACAAGCCGATCGTCGGGGTCGGCTGGCGGTCCATGAACCTGGCCGTGTCCCGAGCCCGTCTCTATCTGTCGGCACCGCAATTCGCGCCGATCTTGGATTTCGAAGACGTTACCTTCGTCAATCTGCAATATGCGGCGGTGAAGCGGGAACTCGATTTCCTGAAAGCGAAGACCAACGGTGCGTTCGTCAGTCTCGACGACGTGGATCTGCTGGACGACCTCTTGGCCGCAGCCGCATTGACGGCATGCTGCGATCTGGTCGTCACGGCCAACACCAGCGTCGCCGAAATCGCCGGCGTGCTCGATGTGCCGAGCTTCCGCTTCGGCCAGAACGAGCCGCCACTGCTGCTCGGTCAGGAAAACCCGCCCTGGCACCCGTCCCAGCGCTATTTCCTGCTCACGAGTGAAATGCCCGCCACCGCGGTCGTGCCGAATCTCCGGGCCGCCATATCGGACTGGCTGGAGACATTCTCGCCGGAACGACGGGACAAGAGGCTCGGCCTGGTATAAGCCTGCGCGCTATTTCTGAGCGACCGCAATCAAGGTGTCGGTGGCGTCGATCCGGTCCAGGGCGGCTTCATAGGCTGCCGTCAATTCTGGCGTGTCTATGGCAGCGAATTTCGATTTGTGCCCGCCCGGGCGACCGCTGGCCATCCACAGCATGTGGTTGGACAACGGATACCGCTGCGTGCCGGTCACGACGACGTTCCGGTAGCCGGCATGCTCCAGCATCCGCTTGAGGCTATCGCGTGTGTGCAGGACCAGATGCTGGCTCCACAGGGTGAATTTCCGAAACGGTTCGCTCTCGACGTAATCGAGCAGGAAATCGCGCGCGTGCGGCACTTCGAAGATCGCATGTCCGCCCTGCTTCAGCTTCGGCTTCAGGCGCCCGAGGATTTCCAGAGGATCCGGCAGGTGTTCCAGCACATGAAAACTGAAAAGCGCATCCAGCGAACCGTCGTCCAGCGCTTCGATGGAGGTCTCGCACGCTACGCCCGCCCCTCTCAATGCGTCGACGGCGTCCTGTTGCAGCTCGATGCCGACGCAGGCGGCGGTCTCCGGTTGCACCAGGCGCAGGAAGTCGCCCAACCCGCAGCCGAAATCGGCGATCGTCTTGCCCGCATAGTAGTTGCGGAAAGCGTTCGCGCGGCGGGTCGCATCCGCCTGCTGCTCGTAGCTCGGCTCCCCCGCACGCCGGACGGTTTCCTGGCGGTAGTCGCCCTTCTTGTAGGTGTCGTCGCCGGTGTAATAGCCGTCGATGTAGATGACGCCCGAGACGCTGTCCCGGCACACCCGGAGCGGCTTCACGTCGCGTGTTTCGGAGGCGTAGTCCTCCTGGGTCTCCAGGCTGGCAACCCCGAGGAGTTTCAGGGTTTCAAAGATGCTTTTTGTCATTTGTGTCTCTGGCGGCTTATGTCCGATCAAGCATGGCCAGCCCGATGGGCGCCTACCTGACCGGCCTCTGCCTGATTGGCATTCGGCAGTATAAACCGCGCCCGTCGATTCGGCTCCATTGGGAAATATTCGCCCCCGAAGCGCATGCGCATAAAAGAAAACCCCGAAACCGGGTCGGCTTCGGGGTCCTCAACGTCAAAGTGCAATGCGTGTCGGCAAATGTCAGCCGACGAAAGCGCGCTCGACCACGAATTCGGCGGGTTTGTTGTTGGCGCCCTCGGTCAGGCCGGCCTTTTCAAGAAGCGCCTTGGTGTCCTTGATCATGTCCATGGAGCCGCAGATCATGCCGCGGTCGACAGACGGATCGAGCGGGGGAACGCCGAGATCGGTGAACAGCTTGCCGCTTTCGATCAGGTCGGTGATCCGGCCGGTGCGCGGGAAATCCTCACGGGTAACGGAGGTGTAGTGCACCAGCTTGTCCTTGGCGTATTCGCCGATCAGCGGATCGTTGATCGTCTCGTTGACCAGATCCTCGCCGTACTTCAGCTCCGCCACTTCGCGGCAGGTGTGGGTCAGGATCACCTGGTCGAACTTCTCGTAAGTGTCCGGATCCCGGATCAGGCTGGCAAACGGCGCAATGCCGGTGCCGGTGGAGAACATGTAGACCCGCTTGCCGGGCAGAAGCGCGTCATTGACCAGCGTGCCGGTCGGCTTCTTCTTCATCAGGACGGCATCGCCGGGCTGGATCTTCTGCAGCACGGAGGTCAGCGGACCGTCCGGCACCTTGATGGAGAAGAACTCCAGCTCCTCGTCCCATGCCGGGCTCGCGATGGAATAGGCGCGGTAGAGCGGCTTGCCGTCGATCATCAGTCCGATCATGACGAATTCGCCGGACCGGAAACGGAAGCTTGCCGGGCGGGTCATCCGGAACCGGAACAGCCGGTCCGTATAATGCTGGACCGTGGTGACTTCCTGGACAAAGACGCCGGCCGGGGCCGCAGCTTCCAGTTCGGCGGGTTTGGCAAGAACATTCATGTGTCGTGCATCTTCCGTTAAGTGATGTAAGAAACGTATCGATTGGCACCGTTTAGCATCGGTCCTGCATTGACTTGAAGCAATCTGCAACCACGAAACCGCAAAATAACAAAAAATTCGTTCGAATCTTCCCTCTGCGCCGGTCGCCGGGCTGCCTCTTCCATCAAGTCAGACGCTCACGCAGCCGTCCAGCGCCGTTAATGCGCGTTTATGACGTTTCAACGAATACACACCTCAAACCGCTTTCTATTTGACAGGCTTATAAAAAAAACCGACCTTACTATAAAATTACAACGCTTCCTTCCAGAGGCTTCATATAGGGCAAAGTAAATGTCCGATACGGTTAAAGAAGAAAACGGCCAAACCGTAGCATTGGTAATCCTTGACCGGTTTTCCATGAACGCATTCTCATCGGTCGTGGAGCCGCTGAGACTGGCCAATCGCGTGCTCGGCCTCGACTATTATCAATGGAAAACTTATTCGCTGGATGGCAATTCCGTCGCGGCGAGCAACGGCTGCGAGATCAAGGCGGATTTTTCTGTCAAAGATCTGCACGATGCGGACATAACACTTTTATGCACCGGCCTCGATGTGGAACGCCTGCCGCTCGATGCGGACCTGGGCAACCGCTTGCGCCGCCTGAACGCCATGGGCCGGACCTTCGGCGCCATCTGTACCGGATCCTATCTGCTGGCCCGCTATCACCTCCTGGACGGGCGCCGCTGTACCATCCACTGGGAAAACCTGCGGTCGCTGCGCGAGGAATACCCGCATCTGGACGTCACCGGAGACATCTTCACCATCGACCGCAACTGCATGACCTGTGCAGGCGGCATGGCGGCGATGGACATGATGCTGCGCCTGGTCGCGATCCAGCACGGCGCCTATATCGCCCATGAGGTCGCCGAGGTCGCGCTCTACCAGAACACGCGCGCCGGCGAATCCGCCCAGCGCCACGACATCGAGGCCCGCACCGGCATTTCCAACGAGAAGATCCTCGATTCCATCCGGATCATGGACCTCCACATTGAGGACCCGCTGAGCTGCCAGCAGCTCGCCATGACGGTCAACCTGTCGCCGCGCCAGCTGGAACGCCTGTTCCGCCGGCATTTCAACTGCACGCCGGGACAGTATTACCTGCGCCTGCGCCTGGAAACCGCGCGGGACCTGCTGCGCCGGACCAGCCGGCCGGTGCTTGACGTTGCCCTTGCCTGCGGTTTTGCGTCCACGTCGCATTTCACCAAGTGCTACCGGGAACGGTTCCTGTGCACGCCGACGGAAGAACGGCAGGCCTACCAGTGGGCGAACCGGCCGGGAGGCGGCAAGGCCTCGGGAACCAAGTCCGTGAGGCTGGTCTCGAAATAGCCTGCCCTGAGCGATCGACCTCCCCGCTTTCCTAGAAGAGCAGCGCCTTAACGGCGATGAAGGCGCCCAGAACCAGCAACGCCACGTAGAAGAGCGTCCGGAACAAGGTTTCGGACAGCTGCTTGCGGATGTGCTGGCCGGCATAGAAGCCGATAATGGCCGGCACGACGGCCATCACCGAGGCGATACCCATATCCATGGTCATCAGGTTCGTGCCGGACAGGGTCACGCCCAGCGCGATCGTGGTGCAGAGGAACAGCATGCCCATGGCCTGCACGAACTGGTCACGCGGCAATTCCAGACTTTGCAGGTACATCACACCGGGAACGGCATAGGACCCGACCATCCCGCTGAGGACACCGTTCACGGCGCCGGTCACCACGCCGATGCTACGTTCGCGCTCGGGCCGGGTGGTCATGCGGAGGCCGAAAAAGCCCGTCAGCGCATAAGCCACCAGTACCACGCCCAGAAAGGCGGCCATGAGGGACAGGTCCGCTTCCTTGAGCACCAGCCCGCCCGGCCAGACCAGCACGGTGGCGAAGAAGAGAAACGGCCAGATCCGGCGCAGCAGCACCATCGTATAGCCGCCCGTCGTCGCCTGAAGCACATTGGTGACGAAGGTCGGCGCGAGCATGAGCGTCATGGCCGTCGGCAGATCCATGATGGCCGTCATCAGGCCGAGACTGACCGTGGGCAGGCCAAGGCCGATGACGCCCTTCACCGCTCCAGCCAGAAAAAACACCAATGTCGTCGCCAGAACGATGATCGGATCCGTCATTCAAGTAGCTGTAAAGGGATTCCCGCGGTTGAGAAAGCCATTCCCCTCGATCCGCGATCATGCTTTTGTTCGGGTTCGAATCTGTTTTCGGATTGTCTCGTCATTCGATTTTCATGAAGATCCTTTCCCGCCATGACTTCACGCGCCCTCCCCCTTCTGAGCAACCACGATGCCCGGGCCCTCTTCCTGGAGCGTCACGGCCTTGGCGAAATACCGAAGGGACCGGCGAAGGGCGATGACCTGAACGCCGTCATCGGCAAGCTCGGCTTCGTCCAGGTCGACAGCATCAATACGGTTGCCCGCGCCCATCACATGATCCTGGCGGCCCGGCGGCCGGCGTATCGGGAAAAGAACCTGAAGCCGCTTCTGGAGAAGCAGCGGTCGCTGTTCGAGCACTGGACCCACGACGCCTCGATCATTCCAACCGAGTTCTTTCCCCATTGGCAGCTCAAGTTCCGGCGGGACCGGGAGCGGCTGATTTCCCGCTGGCGCAACTGGCGCCGGGACGGCTTTGAAGAAAAATTCGAGGCGGTCCGGAAGCAGATCAGCGACCACGGCCCGGTCACTTCCGGCGATGTCGGTGGCGACGAGGAACGCAAGAGCGGCGGCTGGTGGGACTGGCACCCGTCCAAAACCGCGCTGGAGTTCCTATGGCGCTCCGGCGAGCTGTCGGTATCGGGGCGAAACGGTTTTCAGAAGGTCTACGACCTGACCGAGCGGGTCATCCCCGAGCCGCACCGACTTCACTTGCCCGATCCCGAAGAAACCATCGACTGGGCCTGCCGGTCGGCCCTGTCGCGACTTGGCTTCGGCACGTCGGGAGAGATCGCCGCCTTCTGGGGCCTGATCACCCCGGAAGAAGCAAAACAGTGGTGCAGCCGGGCGCTGGCGTCCGGAGACATTCAGGAAGTGGAGATTGCCTGCGCCGACGGCAGGACCCTCCGCAAGGTCTTCGTCTTTCCCGAGACGCTGGCGGAGATCCCGGGCCTTCCTGCCGCACCTGCGCGGATTCGAATCCTGTCACCCTTCGACCCGATGTTGCGCGACCGCAAGCGCGCGGAACGCCTGTTCGGCTTCCATTACCGGATCGAGGTCTTCGTGCCCGAGCCCAAACGTCAGTACGGCTACTATGTCTTTCCGGTTCTGGAGGGAGACCGCCTGGTCGGACGCATCGACATGAAGGCGTTCCGCGACGAGGACCGGCTGCACGTACGGGCCTTCTGGCCGGAACAGGGCGTCAGGCCATCCAAAGGCCGTCTGCAGAAGCTCGCCTCGGAGTTGGACCGGATCGCACGGTTTTCCGGGTGTTCGACCGTCACATACGAGCAGGACTGGTTACGGGAACCGGTGGCTTAGAGCATCGGGTGCTCTAAACGTCTTCGCAGATCCGCAAATATTCGTATTGAAATAAACGGCCCGCCTCCTTATTTTCAATTTAGTGAATATAAAGGACGGACGGACACTATGGCCCTGGAACGCATTTTTACCCTGATCGTCGGCTGCATGATCCTGGCAAGCCTTGCGCTTGCCATCTATCACAACATCAACTGGCTCTGGTTCACCGCCTTCATCGGCGCAAACCTGATCCAGTTCTCCTTCACCGGCTTCTGCCCGCTGACGATCATCCTGAAGAAAGTCGGCTTCAAGACCCGCGGCTCGATCGCCTGATCCGCCGCTAAATCCCGGATTGCCACTGAAAAGCCGTTCCTCCCTCTCCCCGGAGTTTGCCCCAAGGCTCCGGTCAGGCTTTTCGGCGGAGCTTTCCGGACGTATCGCGGCCGAAGCACCCGCTTCGGCCGCGATTACTTGTCCGACTTGATGGCAGACCGGCCGATACCGCCCTGTTTTGTCGGGCCGGTTTGTTCCGTATCGATCTCGGCGCCCAATTTCTTCAGACCGAGAATGATGTCCGCCAGGAGCTGATCGTTCCCGCCCGGCATGCCTTCTTCCGCAGCGACGCTGGCATCTGCCGCGTCATATTCCCACCGCCTCAGGATCTCGATGCGATCGGATGGAGCGAAGCGTTCGTCCGCGACCACATCCGACGGGCTGTCGTAGTGGGCTCCCGGATCAAGGAGGATCCGGTCGAAGTCCGGGCTTTTCTTTTCGGAAGTCATGGATTTTGTCCTTTCCGCACCTGTGTCCCGGTTTCCGCCAATTCGCGGATAACCACAGAATGGCAAACCCTCAAGGGTTTACCAAGTGCAAGAAAGAACGGCGTTCGAATGGCAAGTGCCGTGAAAAGAACCGTTCGAACCGGATTACGGCCTTTGAAACGGTGTCCGGATCACGTCCCCGGCTTCGTCATCGGTTCGGAAATCCGGTGCGCCTGGAAGGTATCGGGCAGTGGCGTGATCTCGATTTCCGCGACAATGCCGGCCTTGTTATACGGATCGCCTTCGGCAAAGGCCCGGGCCGATGCCTCGCCCTTTGCTTCCAGAACCCCGAAATTGCCGTTTGCCTTGCCGTCCGCGCCAACCGTGGCGGAGCCGATCAGAACACTTGCCGCGCCCTCGCCGCCCGACACCACCCATTGCTTATGCTCATCGCGCACGGAGCTGCGTCTTTCGTCCACACCGTCGTGATGACGGCAAACCATCAGAAAATACATACCGATCCCGTTCAGGCCGCGTTTTCCAGGAGCACCATGCCAGCGCCTGTCATGGACGCCGGCGCATAATAGTGCTTGTGGAGGAGGTTCACGTGCGGGTTCATCGCCGCGCGCATCACCAGCCACATGATCAGTTCCGCTCCTTCGGAGCCGAACTGCTCGACGTAGTTCTCACGGGTCATATTACGATAGGTTTCCGGGTCATTGGCAATACCGTCGAGCCAGGCAAGGTCCGCTTCCCGGTTGATGAAGCCGGCGCGCGTTCCCTGAAGCTGGTGGGACAGGCCACCGGTGCCCAGGATCACGACACGCTCGTCACCCGACCAGCTTTCAATGGCTTCGCGCAGCACCTTGCCCATTTCCCAGCAGCGCTGCGGGGTCGGGATCGGATACTGGACCGTGTTGACCCAGATCGGCACGATCTTGACCGGCCACTTTTCCGGTCGGCCGAACATCAGTTCCATCGGCACCTGCAGGCCGTGGTCGACGTCGATCTCGCGGCAGACGAGCGGATCGAAATGGCGCTCGACCAGCTTGTCGACGAAATGCCAGGAGAAATCCACGGCGCCTTCGAAATCGGGAATATCGCGGCGGCCCCAGCCTTCATCGACCGGCTTGTAGCTCTCCGCAACCCCAACCGCAAAGGTCGGCACCCGGTCCAGGAAGAAGCTGTTGCCGTGATCGTTGAAGATCACCACGGCCACATCGGGCTTCGCCTGCTGCATCCAGTCCTTGGCGGCGTCATAGCCGTCGAAGAACGGTTTCCAGTCGGGCGTTTCGGTCAGACCGCGGTCGAGTGCGACGCCGATCGAGGGCACGTGGGACGTGCCGATACCACCAATGATCTCAGCCATGGTTCACCTTCTTTCCAAGCCGTTCGGTCAGGAACTGCTCATGGGGCATGCCGGCCTGTGCGGCGCCGATCTGGGTGATCGGCACCGGGTCGACCGCGGAGATTTTCAAAATGAAGAACAGGTTGCCGCCAAGGCGCACCATCTCGTGCCAGTCGCGCGCCTTGACCGCGGCCTTTTCTTCCGCCGACAGGCCGAAGCGGTCGAGGAAGGCGTCTTCGTCGGCCTTGAAGGCTTCGCGGTTGGCCGGGTCGCCGAGCGCATTGGCCATCTTGTTGAGCTTGTAGCCCTTGAGCGCGCGCGCCCGATCGAAAAGCGGCGTTTCGGGAATGTTATCCAGCTGATCAGCCATTGCACTTGTCTCCAAAGGTCCTGCCGAGCCAGTCCGTCACGGCTGTCACCACATCTTCCGGGCGCTCGACCGGCGCGAAATGGCCGGCATCCTCGATGACGACCAGTTCGGAATTCTTCGTATCCGCCTTGATTTCCTCATGCTGCGCAATCGGACTCCAGCGGTCCTGACGGCCGACCAGAAGCAGGATCGGACAGTCGATATCCTTCAGGTAGGCGGTTGCATTGGGGCGTCCGACCAGCGCGCGGATATGACCTTCATGGATTTCGGCGTTGGCGCGCAGAACCATGGCGCGCAGCCTGGCCATCAGATCCTTGTCACCGACGCGGCGTTCGTCGACCATCGGCGGCAGCCACCGGTCGGCGAGGTTTTCCATGCTCTCGCTGCCCAAATCGATCATGGCCTGGCGCTTGACTTCCTCGCCTTCGCGCTTGGGCCCATGGCCGGTATTGGCGAGCACCAGACCCTTTATCCGCTCCGGCGCGATATGGGCCATTTCCATGGCGACACGACCGCCCATGGAATGGCCGACGACGATCAGGTCGCCCGGAACCTTGTCCAGAAGGCCGCGGGCCATGCCGGAGATCGAGTTGCCGCCGCTCAGATCCGCCTGGTACACGGGCATCCTGCCCGCGACGGCATCCGCGAGCGGCTGCCATACGATGTCATCCGAGAGCAGCCCCGGAACGAGTACCAGCGTTGTCATCCACATGCCCTGTCGTGTGTCATTTCAATGGGGAACCTGGCAGAAACCGGCACGTTTCATTCGCCTTGGAACAGCATCGTGCATACATTCCCCCTCCCAAGCGACCTCTCGCGCTAATTTAAGCACGATTTTGTATACATATAGTCACGAAAAGTCAAGCAACAGGCGCTTCGGTGAATGCTGCAAAGCGCCAAAGAGCCCGGACAACCCCAGGGGATGCGCGGCCCGCAGCTTTCGTCGCATCCAATCGGCCACAGGTCGTATTTGCGCTTTATGTATACGCGCTTTCTCGCCTAGCCTGTCGAAAACACAATTGCCTGGCCTGATTCCTTAACCAGGAAGACCGGCCGAGCCGAAAAACAAGAGGGAGCGCCAGGGAATGAGCAGCGATATCGAGATTGCACGCAAGACGAAGATGAAGCCGATTTCGGAAATCGGCGCGCGGCTGGATATCCCTGAGGACGCCCTGATCCCTTTCGGCAGAACCAAGGCAAAGATTTCCGGAGACTACCTCGCCGGGCTCAACGGCCGGCCCAACGGCAAGCTGATCCTGGTCACCGCCATCAACCCGACACCGGCCGGCGAAGGCAAGACGACCACCACCGTCGGGCTCGGCGACGGGCTGAACCGGATCGGCAAGAAGGCCATGATCTGCCTGCGCGAGCCCTCGCTCGGCCCCTGTTTCGGCATGAAGGGGGGGG
>SWCF01000638.1_pt1 | contig 140750 bp, 139 predicted proteins | sample 4690081 | NCBI WGS metagenome assembly SWCF01 (sample SAMN10267280, study PRJNA491770) | bioreactor metagenome | isolation source: DHS bioreactor inoculated with | place: Japan: off Shimokita Peninsula
AGGTGGAGCTCAGGCTCCTGCAACAGAAGCTGAATATCACCACGATCGTGGTCACCCATGACCAGCGCGAGGCGATGACCATGGCCGACCAGATCGTGGTTATGAGCAATGGCCGCTACGAACAGATCGGCAGCCCCTCGGAAATCTATCACAAGCCGGCGAGCGCCTTTGTCGCCTCGTTCATCGGCAAGGCAAACTTCCTGAAAGGCAAGGTGCGGGACGGCGGTGTGGATGTCAGTGGTTTCCATTTCAGGCCCGAACCGGCGGCGTCCTACCTCAACGGATCCCCGGTCCAGATCGCCTGCCGGCCGGAAAACGTGTCGCTCTCTTCGTCCGACGAGACGGGCCCGAACCGGCTGGCGGGGACGGTGACGTTCCTGCGCGATATCGGACCGACGCGCGAAGTTTATGTGGAAACACCGGTCGGTACGGTCATATGCGAGATGCCTGCATCGACCGAGACTGTCTTTTCCCAAGGGGAGACGGTTTCAGCCGAGTTCCCGCCGCATGCGCTGCGCCTGTTTCCCGATACGGATGAAGCAGAGGGCGCAAAGAAAGGATCGGATGCCGGAGAAGGCTGCGGTTCGACTGCATCGAACAAGCAGGATGTCGCGGCATGAGCTATCCGGCCGCCTCCTCAGAACTCCATCTCGACCGAGAGGACGGCAAGGGCGGCTCGGCCTTCGCCACCTACATAAAAGAGCTTGGGCCTTCGAAGATCGTCATGGGCATGATTACGGCGGTTATCCTGTTCGTGTTCGTAGCGCCGTTCCTGCTCGTCATCGTGGTGAGCTTCGGTGAGAAGATCGAAGGTGCCAGTTGGGTCTGGGGCCTCGATTTCAGCAACTACATTCGCGTCTTCGTCGGGGTGGATTGGCCGAACAGCGTCACGCTGCTTTATACTCTCAAGCTTTATTGCACACTCGCCTATGCGGTGCTGGGGTCGCTGATTGCCGTCGGCTTCGCTTTTCCCTTCACCTACTTCATGACCCAGGGATCGCGACGCAGCCAGGCCATGTGGTTGGTGTTCGTGCTTGCCAGCCTGTCCATGTCCGAAGTCTTTGTGGTCATGGGCTGGGATATTCTTCTGTCGAACCGCTCCGGTCTTCCTGCCCTGCTCAAAGCCGCCGGAATAACGAGCTGGCTGAAGGAAACAGGATGGCTTGCGGTTCTGCGTGATTGGGACCTCGCAAGCCCGCGGAACGTGAAGTTCAAGACCTCGCAGCTCGCCACGGTCCTGACCATGGCCTATCTGGTCTGGCCTTACGCAGTGATCCTTCTGTTCGCCCCACTGTCGCGGATCGACCGGTCGATGATTGAGGCGGCGCGGACCATGGGCGCAGGATCGGTGACTGTCCTTCGCACGATTGTCTTGCCTGCCGTTCGCCTGCCGGTTTTCGGGTCTTTGCTGCTGCTCTTCGTCTATCTGCTCGGCACCTATGTCACGGTGACCTATTTCGCGGAGCCCGCTCATCAGACGTTGCCGGTGTCGATCTACGAGTCAATCCGGGGAGCGACCCTGAACGCGCCGTTCGGGGCGGCCCAGGCGGTCATCCTGCTGATTACCGCCGGCATATTCATCGGTTTCAGTCTGATGCTGGCACGATTGGCGGAGCGAAAGGCATGATCAAGGCCGCTTTCAAACAAGGGTTCATGGTGCTGTGTGCGATTTATGTCGTCCTGCCGATCATGGTGGTTTGCCTGTCGGCTCTGAATGGCGGGCGGTCCATGCTGTTTCCACCGGAGGATCCGACCCTCGGCCGGTTCGTGGATTTCTTCGTCAACGAGCCCGTGTGGCTGAATTCTCTGGAAAACTCCGTCGTGATCGCGCTTTCGGCAGCGACGCTTGCCATCCTGATCACATGGCCGGTCGCCTATGACCAGTGGAAGAAGGACAGCACGTTTTCCAGGATCCTGGCCAGCCTGGCGGGCCTGCCGTTCGCGCTGCCGCCGATCGTCTTCGGGGTTGGCCTGAGCTTCCTGTGGACGTTCATCGGCGGACTGGGAAATATGTTTACCGGCATCCTGAGCCATACCGCGCTTTTGGCGGCTCTCCCGCTGGTGACGATATCCATCGGCCTTCAGTCCATTGATCGGGCGCATCTCGACGCGGCAGCAACGATGGGGGCGAGCGAAGGAACGATCCTCAGGACGATCATCCTGCCGCAGACCCTGTCTTATACGCTCTCGGGCTTCTTTTTCGTGGTGGTGCTCAGCTTCCACGAGTTCATCGTGATGTTTTTCGTCTCCGCGTCGTCCTACGCGACCGTGACGCTGCAGATCTTCAATTCGCTGCGCAACGGCTTCACGCCGACCATGGCTGTCGGCGCAATCACATTCCTGATCATCTCCATCATCGTATTCAGCCTGACCGCCCGTTTCGGTGATTTGCCCCGTCTGATGGGTGCCGACCAGGCACGCAAGGATTAGAGAAAGGAACATGACATGGCTACTCAACCGCTTCTCGTCGGAAATCCCGTGCTTCTGGTGATCGATATCCAGAAGAGCGCCTTTCTTGAAAACTATGACGGCGGCATTCCGAAGATGACTGCCTACACCCAGGCCATGCGTCAGGCGCGCAAGGTGATCGATGCTGCCAGGGCAAACGACGTTCCCGTGATCTTCTTTCAGGAAGCCCACCGGCCGAACATGGTCGACTTCGGCCGGGAACTGGACGGGACCGAGGACGTCCACTGTGTCGAGGGGCGGGAGGGTACAGAGATTGCCGATGACATCGTCGGGCTGCGACCGGACGATTATGTGATCAAGAAGCGGCGCTACTCCTGCTTCATCGGAACCGATCTCGATATCCTGCTGCGGGGTCTGCGCGCGGATACGCTGGTCATGGTCGGCGGGCTGACCAATGTCTGCGTGCACTACACCTTTGCCGACGGCCATCAGAAGGATTTCTATTGCCGCGTGGTGAAAGACTGTGTCGGCGGCTCGAGCGACGATGCGCATGAGGCTGCACTCAATGCCATGGAATATCTGCAAACCGGGGCGGTGCGCATGAGCGATGAGGTGATCTCCGCGTTTTCAAGCCACAAGGCGGCGGCCGCTTGAGCGCGCTGGCCGAAACCCTGACCGGGGACATCACGGATCGGGATGTGCTCGGTCTCTGGCGGCGCGCCTATATCAAGGCGCCGGCGGAAAACCCGTCCCATCAGGACTACGAGACCCGGGTCTACTGGTTTCAGGCGCCGGAGCTCTACGCCGATCTGCGGGTTCCGGCGGAATTCGCGTCAGGTTTTGGCGGTGCGGCGCTCAAGGATCTGGACTGCGACACGCTGTTCCGGCTCGGGAAATGCGAGGGCTTTGCCGGCCTGTCCACGGTGGAAGACAGCGTCTGTACCTGGCGCCGCTTCATCAATCTTCAGGGACCGGAGGATGGCAAGGACATCGGACGTCTAAGCCACGCGCCGGATGGCATGTACGAACACGGGGTCGAGGCGGATTTCGTCGAACTCTGGCAGAACGATCCGTCAAGGTCATCGGCAATGCGGGCGGAAATCTATTCCGACGGTGACGGACGGATCGCAATCCTTGTTCATTCGGCCACGCATTTCCTGTTTGCCTGCGATCGCCCTGAACGGACGCGGCGGCTGACGACGTTCCAGGTGGAACTGGCCGATGCGCTGATCTGTCAGACCCCGCAGCCGGACTTGCTGAACAGCCTGTTTGAAGCCGAATACAGTTTCGGCCATCTGCACAGCGGCGCCGCGGTGATCGATCTGTCCACCTTGCCGACCCGTGTCGGCGACTGCCTGTTTGAGGACGTTCCCGTCAACGGCGATCCGTTCCAGACGAACCACCGTTCTTTCGACGGGCTGCCATACCAGCGGCAGTGGTACAAGGTGGCGCGGGATCGTCTGCCGGAGCTTCTCTAGACGCCCCAGATCCGGAAATAATGCTCGACGATCTCGTCGAGCCGCTTCTTGCCGAAGCTCGGATCATGGCCGCCGTGGACGATGGAAACGTCGAGCGCCTGGAGCTTTTTCATGGTGGCGACATACTCCTCCACGCTCATGCCCGGACCGTCATAGATGAGCGGGCCGTCATAGATTGCATCGCCGGCAAACAGGATGCCGGTCTTCTCCTCAAACAGGGCAATGCTGCCGGGCGAATGACCAGGCACATGCAGCACCGTGAACTGGCGGTCGCCGAGGTCGACCGTATCGCCTTCCTCCAGAAGACCGGTCGCCGGGGCGCCTGTCAGGGAATAGGTTTTCGGGTCGTAGCCGGCATAGGGCAAGGCATCGATCAGAAGTGCGTCCAGCGGTGGGTAGCCGGCTTCCTCGAACAGGGCAATCAGCTTGGGATCGATTTCGTCGCGGATGATCGTGTTCATACCCGACGGGGCGGCCATTTCGTCCGCTTCGATCGGATGGACGAGACGGACGTCGAATTCATGCACCCCACCTATGTGGTCGATGTGCGTGTGCGTCGAGACACAGACGATCTCCGCAAACGGTTTTTCCGTCAGCGGTTCCACATAGGGGCGGATCGGTACGATGCCCATGCCGGTGTCGATCATCATGTCCCGGTCGCTGCCGCGCACGAAGAACAGGTTGGCCTGTTCGAGCACATGGACATGGGGCTCCAGAAGCATGTCTGTGGTGTCGTCGACCTTGGTGATCGAAAACCATGTGTCCGCAATCGGGTAGCTCTGGAGATCCATTCTGTTCCGCTTTCTGTTGTTCTCGCATCTTGAGATGCAGTATCCTCGGCGGTTTGAACGCAAGGTGTGTGCCAGATGCGATGACCCTCTACGAAAATTCAAAAAATTTATTTATTCCAGATACTTGCGTCGTTGTTCCGATATCAGATTCAATTCTGTAATGCTGCGTTGGCCGCACCCGTCAGCTCCCTTTGCCGCCTTTTTGATCAGGCTTCAGACCATTGGCCGATAACGGCGCCGCGACCGGCGCCATCGGAGCTGGCAGACAGGACCAAAAGGATCGCGACGCGCTTAATCGAGTTTTCTTGGCCAAAGCGTCGTGAAGATTTGCCATCGGCAGACATCCTCCAGTTCGGGAGCCGTCAGCAACATCCCTTGTAGAAGTCTGCCACGTGCGGTTCGATTGCGGAGAATGCTTTCCGGGCGTCTTCTGTCGTGGGCAGGGCCGCACGATACTGAGCGCGCAACTCGGTCTCGACCGCTTCAAGATCCAGACCGGTGAGTTTGCCGTTCTGTAGAATGGTCCGTCCGCCTGATACCAGTTCGACGATGTGATCCTGGGTTGCGCGGGCAAACAGATACTGGCGCGGATCGACCGGCATCAGGCCGTCCCGGTCGAGGGCTTCCAGGTCGAGGAACATCAGGTCTGCCGGCTGTCCGACTTCGATCGTTCCGCCCTTCGCCAGTCCCATGGCGGCGCGTCCGGTAGAGCAGGCGGCTTTCAGCGCATCGCCAGGGGTCAGGTCCTCGGTAAAACCCCAGCCGGCATTGAGCAGGCGGAACAGGCGCAATTCACGCAAGGCGTCGTCGTCCTCGTCGAAGGCGCAGCCGTCAAGGCCCATGGCAAAGGCAACGCCCGCCTTCTTCATCTCTGCAACAGGGGCGATACCGGAAGCGAGATGCAGATTGGAGGAAGGATTGACGGAAATGCGGGCACCGTGTTCGGCGATCAGGTCCAACTCCTCCGGTCGTGCCCAGACGCAATGGGCCAAAGTGAGACGCGGCGACAGAAGGCCTATGTCGGCAAGGTGGCGTACGATCCCCTGAGGATACGCCTGATCTGCCCAGTGGCGTTGCGGCATCGTCTCAAGCAGGTGCATATGAACGCGCCGATTGTTGCGTTCCGAGGCCTCCGCAATCGCAGTCAGGAAAGCGTCGGTACACCACTGCACGCCGTTGGGGCCGTATTGGACATCGACGCCGGGTATGTCTCCGACAGTGTCAGCGACAGCATCCACCAGGGCGATCTGATCCACTGGTGACTTCGGTGTGCTGAGCCAGGTTTGGCGAACTAGGGATTGGATCTCTTGGGGAAGGCCGCTCAACAGCGGTTCATGATCGCCGTAAACCAACGGATTGCGGTCCCGGATGGCGATGGCCAGACCGATCGCAAGGCCCGCATCGGAAGCTGCCCGGGCGATTTCCTTTGCTTCTTCGGTCAAGGAGGTCAGCCCCATCGGACGGGTCAGGTGCGCCATAGCACCGACACAGCCGCTGCGGACGGATCGGCCAAAGGCGGCTGCCGTTGCCAGATAGGGGTCGACAGATGGCATCGCCGCGAGACTTGGCAGCCATGTTTCAAGCGGTTTCAGGCCGCAGCCGAAGGAAGTCGTCGACAGGGGGCGGGCGTGATTATGGGCATCCGCCAACGCCGGCATGGCAAGCAATCGTGGTCCTGAGGATGGTTCTTCCATCGGACGAATGGCCGAAATGATGCCGTCCTTTACGGTTATTTCCAGCGGTCCGCCCGGCTCATATGCCGGGCCGAGCAAAGCATCGGCGACCTGGAAGACGCGCGTGTCGGTCATTGTGAGAATAGTCCTTTCATCTGTCTCGTCGCGGTGCTTATGGCTGGGCAAGAAAAGCTTGGGAGCTGGGTGGCACAACGGTTTTGAAATGGTCCGCAATTGCGCCTGATGTGGTCCACCAGACGCGCTCGTCGGAAAGCGACTTAATTTTCGCAAGGGCTCGGCGCAGATGCCTTAGCCGGTAGGGCTGGCCAAACAGGTACGGGTGCAATGCGATCCCCATGACCAATGGCTGGTCCTCGGATTGCGCGAGCATTTCCTCGAAATTGTCGACGATCATGTCGGCAAAGGGGGCGGCATCCATCTTGCGGCCGACAATCATCGGGATGTCGTTGAGTTCCTGAGGGTAGGGGACGCTCAGGATCGGGCCGGACCGGGTCTTGAACCAGACGGGCTGGTCGTCATGGCACCAGTCGAGCAGATAGCTGTAGCCGGCCTCTTTCAGGAGATCCGGCGTGACAGGGCTTTGGGAGATCCACGGGCCGAGCCAGCCTTCCGGTCTGCGGCCTTCCGCCTTCTCTATCCGGGCCGTAGCTTCCTCGATGAGGGATCGTTCCTCTTCTTCCGCCAGAATGCCCTGACGCTCGGAATTGGTCCGGCCGTGACTGACGATTTCATCGCCCCGAGCGCGAAACCGTTCGATCAGGCCGGGACAATCGTCATAGAGGTTTGAATTCACCAGCACGCTCAGCGGTAATCCGAAGGCGTCAAAGAGGTCGGCCATGCGAAATGCCCCGACACGGTTGCCATAGTCGCGCCAGGCATAATTCAGGACGTCCGGCTGCGGTCCGCCAGGAGCCAGTTCCGCGCCCAGTCCTTCGCCAAACCGGAAGGTTTCGAGATTCAGGCCGATATAGACAGCCAGCCGCCGCCCGTCGGGCCAGAAGAAATCCGGCCTGTCTGTAATAGGGACGTATGGGTATCGACTATGCATTGTTCAGCCTTTGAGATGTGCAAGCGTATTGCTGCTTTCGGGGCAAGCGCTGTGTTTCAGCCAGTCGCGTGCTCGCTGGACTTTTTATAGCAACAACCGTGCCGGTTAGCCGGGGCAGCAAATCACCTCAGGAATGGATGAAGATTTTACGACGGGACCGGTTAAAAGCCATCATGCACGGTGCGGGTATTGTCGGGGCACCCCGCCGCGCCTATAAGCGTCTTAACAGCTTGGCGGGCATGCCCGGTCATGCGCCCAGGCGTTTAATCGGGGGCTCCCGTCAGCCCGTTCCTGTAAACGGAAATCGACTTGCCGATCGAACCGGTCAACATAGCCATCGTCCTCCCGCGCGGAATGCATTTCGGCTCCGATCGGGCGACTGCCATAGATCTCTGCGTTCGCGATTTCGTTGCCCATTCACGACATCGAAGCTCGACAACGGTCATCGGCGAGGCGTTGGCCAATCCGTTTCCGAACATCTCTTTTCAGGGCGTTTCCAGAGAACCTGGCGATAATCAGCAACGCTTTGTCCGCAAGCTTGCGGAGCGGGTGAAGGGCTTGCAACCGGATCTGGTTGTCGTGCATCAGCACCTGCCATCTGCCTTGACAATTCGAAAGGCTTTCCCCGATCTCCCGGTTTTGCTGCACAAGCACAATACGCCGAAGATCGGCGGCGGCTTTATCCGGAAACGTCTGGACCGATGGCGCTACAATGCGTTCGATCACCTGGTTTTTGTCAGTGATTTCAGCCGCGAAAAATTCCTGGGCAGCCTTCCCGGCCTGACGCCCAAGTCTTCGACCGTCCACAATGGCCTTGATCTGGCATCTTGGACGCCAGCCGAGAAGCGGGTCGATACGGTTCTGTTCGCCGGACGTGCCGTGCCGGATAAAGGCGTGCTTGAGGCCGCGCAGGCAGTGGCGGCCGTTCTTCCGGAGCAGGAGGACTGGCGCACCCGTTTTATCTTGAGCACGCTTGCTACCGACGAGACCTATATCGACAGGATCAAGTCCGCGCTCGCACCGCTCGGTGACCGCGCAGAGGTCTGTTTCGATCAGCCGCATTCGGCTGTTCAAGAAGCATTCGAAACCGCGGCGATCACGCTGGTTCCTTCGCAATTCGAGGAGCCGTTCGGACGTACGGCGATCGAAGCGATGGCCGGCGGATCGGCTCTCATAACGTCCGGAAAGGGCGGTTTGCGCGAAACCACGACCGATGTTGCCTTGTGGGTTGATCCGTCCGACGGGCCCGGTTTTGCGGGAGCCCTTTCTCGGCTTGTGAAGGATGAAACCCTGAGGGGGAAACTGGCCCGGGCGGGCGCGAGACGGGTGCATGAGTGCTTTTCGATACAAGTGCTTTCGGCCCGGCTGGATTCCCTTTATGAAGACGTTCTTTCGCGTCACCGAACGGCAGGACCATGAGAAAGCAGAAGATTGGCGTCATGATCTGCACCGCGCAGAGGCCTCGCATGGTCTCTGAGTGCGTCCGGTCGATTCTGGCCCAGAATGTAAGTGAGGATCAGAGTGTCGAGATCTGCGTCGTCGAAAACGACAGCCAGCAGCTAAGCCGCGAAACCATTGAAAACCTGAACGCCGAAGGCGGTTTTCCGGTGCTTTACTATCAGGAGCCGGTGCGTGGAATTCCAAAGGCCCGGAACAAGACGCTGGAAGTCGCGGTGGAGCGCGGTTACGACTGGATCGCCCTGATCGACGATGACGAAGTCGCAGACCCGCACTGGCTGAGCGAATTGTTGCGTGTGGCGCAGGTCCATTCGGCCGATGTGGTCTCCGGGCCCGTACGCCGCCGCTACGAGGCTCCGCCGCCCAAATGGTGGAAACATCTCAATCCGGCAGCCGAGACCGAAGGTGCGGAACTGAGCGAAGCGCCGACCAACAATACGCTGTTGAGCAGGAAGCTGTTCGCCAAGGATGGTCTGAACCTGCGCTTCCACGACGCCCTGACTTTCGGTTTCGAGGATATTGATTACTTTCAACGGGCACATGACCTCGGATGCCGGATCGTGTGGGCGCCGATGGCCGGCGTCGAAGAGGAAATTCCGGCAAGTCGCATGGAGCCGGAACGACTGATACAGCGGGTGATGACGTCGGCAGCGGCCCATTCCTATGCGACCAAATTGCGCCGGGGCACCGGCAGTGCGGTCATGAAATTCGGTGGCAAGGCCATTCGACGCATTATTGGCGGAGCATTGATCTGTCTGTTTACCGGCGTAGCCAGGATCGCCGGAGCCGGGTCATTCGAGAGCGCCTATTACAAGGGCCGGGTACGTCTGGCGCGCGGGCTTGGGAACCTGCGCGGATTGTTCCAAATGCTGCCCAGCTACTATGATACTGTCGACGGGAACTGATGGAAACCATGCAGCAGTCTTTGAGAGTCGTACACGTCCACTTGGGGATCAAGGGTGGAGCTGAGCGCTTTTTTGTAAGCCTTGTCAATGCATTGGCCGAACGTGGTGTCGAGCAGAAGGCTCTCGTCTTTCCAGATCGCGTATGGAAGAAAGATATCGAGAAGGCCTGCGAGGTGACCGAGATCAAGTTCAGCCGGTCTCATATCGCGCGTTTCTTCATCAATCGCCGGATCGCGAAAATGAACCGGGCTTTTCGGCCCCATGCGATGATGTCCTGGATGCCGCAGGCGACCCGTTGGATACCGAACGACCCGACTATTCTGACCGCGGCCCGGCTCGGCGATTATCCGGAACGGCTGGATTATTTCGCCAATTGCGATGTGCTGGTCTGTAACACGCCGGATATTGCCAGGGCGGCCGGTGATATCGGTTGGGACAGATCCAAAACGCGGGTCATTTCGAATTTCACGGATACCAGACCGGTGACTCCGATTTCCAGGGAGAGCCTGGACACGCCTGACGATGCCCACGTGGTTCTGGGCCTCGGACGCTTCGTCGACCGGAAAGGGTTCGATACTCTCCTGAAGGGTGTCGCCCGGAGTGAAGGGTCCTACCTGTGGCTGATCGGCGAGGGTGAGGAGGAGGACAATCTTCGGCGTTTGGCCGCCGACCTCGGGATCACGGATCGTGTCCGCTTTATCGGTTGGACCATGGATCCCGGACCCTACCTTTCCGCCTGCGATGTGATGGTCATTCCCTCCCGCCACGAGCCGCTCGGCAATGTGGTTCTGGAGGCCTGGGCCGTCGAAAAACCGATCATTTCGACGGCCAGCGAGGGGCCGAGCTGGTTGATCGACGACAACGTCAACGGATTGATCGTGCCCATCGATGACCATGAGGGTGTGGGAAAGGCGATTGATCGTTTGAGGTCCGATGCCGGCCTTGTCTCCAGGCTTGTCGAAAACGCAACCGAAAAGCTGCAGAAAGGCTATTCCCGCGATGCCATCTGCGACGCCTATATCGATCTTTTTTCCGGAAAACGCGCCGGTTAGAGCCGGTTACGTTTCATCGAGCGAACAGATAGCTGATGCTCAGGGTTTTCTTGAGTGAAAATCCCCGACCTTCCAGATAGTCGACGAGGTGCTGAACCTTGTCCGCACCGACCACATGCGCGTGCATTTCCACGATGATCTTGTCGATGGCGGACAGATCGCATGAGGGAAGAAGGTCGACTTCAGCCCCTTCGATATCCATGACGATCACGTTCGGCCTGAACTCTGCAAACACATCGGAGATCGCGTCGCACGGCACGGATGTCTTTTCGCCCAGGCCGCGGTCATAGAGGCTGGACGAGTAGATGTTCTCGGCGAAATAGAAGTCGACCGTTCCAGGCGATGTGGTCAGCGCCTTCGACCGAAGGTTTGGTGTCATGCCGTTCAGGGCGAAGTTCTTTTCGATGATCGGGCGCATGTTCGGGTTCGGCTCGTAGGAGAGAACGTTCTCCGCGCCGCAGATCCTGGCACAGGTCAGGCTGACCAGCCCCACACCGGCACCGACTTCGAGTACACGGTCGCCGGGGACGACGATGTCTTTCAGGAGCCGGCGTTCGGGCGCCTCATAGCTTTCCCGATAAAGTGCCTTGCGAATGGTCTTGGTAACGTCACCGAGATCCGTACTGATTTTCAGACCTTCGATCGTAATGACGTCCGGTTTCAGCCGCCGCCTGACTTGTGCACGGATAAACCGGCCGATTTTTTCGAACATCGGTATCTGCCATTCTCCTGGTCGGGTCTGTTGTCCGATCGCCGGCGATCGTTAGAGCTGCTGATCGAATGTCAGGATATAGAAGGATGCCTCGATCGGATGCAATGGCTTGATCGACTGTCTGTTGCGCTGAAGGTTTTCCACGCAGGTCAGATTCTGGTCGTACAGGTACGGATAACGCTTGCGTTCCGACCGCGAGGCGAACCTCTTTGGTTTGTGACGCTGATGCCAGTACATCTCGCGTGTGGCGGAGTTGCCGAGCGCATAGATCCGGATGTTTGACAGGCCCGGATGATCGAGCAAACGGGTCAGTTCGCCGGGGCCGTAACGGCGGTAGCCGTGATAGCGATGCTCAACGTGGCTTTCCGGTGTCGGTACGCAATGGACGTGCCTGATCGTTTTGGGACTTTTGCTGCGCAGCAGGCCAAAAACTTCCGCGTCATACCGCACATGTTCGAGCACGGATTGGGAGAAGACGCAGGTCGCATCGCCGACGTCGATTTCGTCCACGCCCAGGGTCGCCGTGCCGAATTCGATATCGTCCGATCGGTACTTCGGCCACTCGGGGCTTTCCTTGATGTCATAGCCCTGATAGTGGCGGAAATTAAGGGCGATCTTGAGATGTTGCGCATAGTTGCCGTTGCCGCAGCCGAGGTCCAGGACGGAAGGCCTTTCGCCGACGATTTCCGGCATCTTGTTGGCAACGAAGTCGTAGCATAGCGCGCGCGTCGGACTGGCGACGCGAATGGGATCTCCGAAATCGGCGATCAGCCGGTCGGCTTCCAGATTCGGTTCATAGGCTTCGACAGGGGCGGGGAAGGACTGGAACCTTTGGCGCACGCGTTCGAGCCAGGCGTTGGCCTTGTATCTGGCGCGGTCAACCGCATTGAGTGGAATATCCCCGCATACAGAATTCCAGGAACTGCTTCGTTTCGACATCGGCTTGGTCTGGCCCCGGTCCCTAAATCTTTTTGTTTCGTCATGTTTCTTTTAGGGAGGGCAGCGGCTGAATAACAAGACCAATCTGGGGCTGATCACGAATAGAGTGTGTTTCGTGTCGCTCCGGTATCGAAATCGAAGCCGAAGACATCAATATCGCGCGCGTACCAGTCTGCGACGATCTGGATCGTCTGCGGTGTGTAATAGGACCTGTAGTCCTTTTTGGGGCGGTTGGTGATATTTCGCCGCTTCAACGGGTCCGATACCTTGAAATATCGCTGGAATTCATCGTCCAGGTTTTCCAGCCGCAGCAGATCGACGGCAATGTTTCCGGCTTCGTCGATGACATAGTCATGTTGAGGAAACCAGCCCCTGATCGCACGGTGCCAGAAATAGTCCTTCCCGCCCCACTTGTGGCGTTCTTCCAGAAAGGCTTCGAAATCCCGGGCCGAATAGTCGGCCGGAGAGCGTCCGTCGTTCATGGCGTCGACGGAGAAGGTGAAGCGGGAGACGACCCTGGACCAGGGATTGCGGACGATCGCAAAAGGCGTGTTGGCCTTGCGGACACACAGTTTCACATCCCGCAGGCGGGCGTGTTCGAAACCGGGATGATCGCCCGATGCTTGCATCGTCTCAAGAACGGCGGCGCTATAGGCCGGGCTCTTCAGACGTTTGCGCGCAGCAGTCAGAATCCTGCCCTTGAGTTGAGGGGCTTGCCGGATGGACATGCCGCCGTTCTTGGGAATGTGGATAAAGAGGTACTTCGGACGGCGCAGACCTGCCAATGTTGCCGCATACTCCAACTGGTAACGAATTTCGTAGCGGTCAATCACGTTCACAATCCCTGTCTTGTCTGAGGAGTGGTCCGGCCTCGGAAGCACGATGTCAAAATACGTGCATTCCATATTCGCGCTTGTTACAGACTGTAGGCCGGCATTCAAGTGAGACTCGCATCTGGACTGTCCTCCCGGCTTCGGTCCGATGTGTTGTTTTTGGGTTCTGGCAGCCTTCTGTTTTGGACGAATTCCATACCGAAACATGTTTCTTTCGAGGCCGAAATCGTGGGGTCTCCCTTCTCGTGCGAAAAGGAAGGGTAAGTGCTGTGGTCTTTAGAGGGGTCTGATCGATCGTGACTGCGAATTCTCGGAGCCCTGATGCCGATAATCCGTCTTCTGAACCGGAATCACTTTTTAAAAACCGGAACTTCCTGCTTTTCCTGCTGAGCCGTACCGGGTCGGTTACGGGAACGCAGATCCTTGCCGTGGCGATCGGCTGGCACGTCTATCAGAAGACCGGAGAAGTCCTTTATCTCGGTCTGATCGGCCTGTTCATGTTTCTGCCGGTTCTGTGCCTGTTCCTGGTCGCGGGCTTCGCTGCGGACAGGTTTGACCGGCGCTTCATCGTCGGCATATGCAATTGCGCCAATTTCGTCGCGATGACCGCGATCGGCCTCTATCTGATGACCGGTTCGGATGCCGTCTGGCCGATCTTTGCGCTTCTGGCCCTGAACGGGGCGGCGCAGGCCTTCATTTTTCCCGCCCTTCAGGCAGCGCTTCCGAACATTGTTCCACGGGAAGTGTTCGCAAAAGCGGTCGCGACAAACTCCTCCGTGATGACAATCGGGCAGTTGGGCGGTCCGGCAATCGGCGGGGTTCTCATCGCCCTGATCGACGAGAAGGTCTATTTCGTTGCCGCGGTGCTTTTCCTCATTGCCGCGGCGGCCATGTTTCTTGTCCGGGCGGATCTCAGGATCGCAGGGAAAGAGCCTTTCGGCATCACCATGCTGCTTGGCGGCTTTCGGCATATCTGGAAGACGAAGGTCGTCCTCGGGGCCATTTCCATCGACCTGGCCGCGGTCCTTTTCGGCGGGGTGATGGGTCTGCTTCCGGTTTTTGCCGTGGATATCCTGAAGGTTGGTCCCGAAGCGTTGGGGGTGATGCGGGCAATGCCTGCCATCGGAGCCCTGGTCGTGGCCGTCACATTGGCGAGATGGGGATTGATATGGCGGATCGGTCCGAGTTTTTTCATCTCGTTGACCATCTTCGGCCTCTCCATCCTCGTCCTCAGCCTCTCGACCAACTACTGGCTGTCTGTTACGGCACTGGCGGTTTATGGCGCATCCGACATGGTCAGCGTCTATGTCCGGCAGACACTTGTCCAGATCGAAACGCCCAACGATTTGCGCGGCCGCGTGAGTGCGGTCAATTCGGTCTCGATCAATGCATCCAACCAGATGGGCGATTTCCGGGCCGGAACCATGTCGGCGTTGATGGGAACGCCTGCGGCGGTCGCGGTCGGGGCTTTCGTAACCCTTGGCGTCACGCTGCTCTGGTACAAACTGTTTCCGCAATTGCGCGAGCTGACGAAATTCTGAAGGTGTTTACCGGGAGAAACGGACCGGAACCGTGAAGCTCAGCTTGCTGCCACGGATGTCATCGGGAACCTTCGGCATGGGCGCGGCGCGGTGCACCATCTCGAGTGCGGCCTGATCCAGGAGCGTATGCCCAGACGAACGTGCAAGACGGACACCGCTGACGGCGCCGCTTCGGGCCACTGTAAAGCTGACGGTCGCCGTTCCCTGTAGACTATTGCGCCGGGCCTGGGACGGATAACGTTTGGCGCGGCGCAGTTTGACGAGCACCTTGCCATTGTAGTTCGAGCGCGCCTTGGTGCCACCGTCCTTGGATTTGCCGTCCTCGCGCCCGTTGGCGTTGGATCTGCCGGCCGCGCTGGTGACCTGCTCGCCGCCACGGCGGGAGTTACGATCCGCGCCCGGTATCTTCTTTTTTTGCGGTTGCTGCTTGGCGATTTTTTTCTCTTTAGGCACCTTCGGCTTAATTGGCGGAGCGGGTGCCCGTGTTGTCGTTTCGAGCGTTTCAGCCGGTTTTGCCTCAACTGGCTTGGCCTCAGGGGAGACCAGTTGCTCGGCCGGTTCCGGTGTAACAGTTTCCGTCTCCGGCACTTCCGCAGGAAACGCAGCGGGCGTTACGGCGGCGACTTCCGTTACTGGCGCGGTTGCAACCGTTTCCTTTTGGGGTTCGACCGGCTTCAGTTCCTCAACCGGGTCTTGCTGGGGCTCTGTTCGGCTTGAATCCGGTGGTGCGGTTTCAGCCGTCACTCGCCTGGTGTCGGTTACACCTCTGGTGACGGGCTGGGTCGTGGCCATTGCCATCTGCGCAGGCTTCTGGACAGCCTGCGTGGTGGTCTGAGGGGTCGGTTCCGGTTGGACCGCGGCTGCTTCAGATGAATTTTCGGTCGGTTGGACTTCCTCGGGCGGAGCCTCGACTGCGTCCGGAGCACCATCGGTGCCGGCTATCAGATCTTCAAGGGAACCGATCACGGAGACCGCACCGCCTTCGGAGGCGGCGATTTCCACCTGATCGGTATCGGGGGCGAAATAGGCCGAGATTGCCGCGTGGGATGCCACCGACAGGAAAATGCCTGCCGCCACAAGACGTGAGAATTTCACTGGGCGCTCTTTCTGGTGATCAGAACCATGTTTGTGCCGCCCGCCTTGGACAAGGCTGAAAGGACGTCTTCGAGCTTGTCGGCGGGAAGGTCTCCGTCCGCAGCCACCTTCAGCGGACCGTCCCCGGCATCAGCGGTCCTGTTGGCTTCCAGCCAGGCTTCGACCGAGATTTCTGTGTCTTGGGCGTGGGTATGACCGTCGCGATCGATGATGAGGGCACCTGTGGAGCGGATGCTTTCGTCCTCGGTAATGTCGACTGGCGGCTCCATACGGCGCGCATCGTCACGAGCGATCGAGCCTGCGAAGAGGAAAAAGATCAGCATCAGGAAGACCACATTGATCAGCGGAATGGTGTTTTCCGGCGGTGTTCTGCGGACGGGACGCTTCAGACGCATTGGATTTCCTACTTTCCGGTCACAATCACGGTGTTGAGACCTTCCCGACGGGCCGCGGACATGACATCGACGACGTCCTGAACCCTTGCGTCCGGTCCTGACCAGATGGCCAGCAACGCCTTCTCGCCAGCGGCAAGAGACGAAAACAGCCGCGGCAGGTTTTCCGGATCGGCGGACTGGCCATTGAGGTCCATGCTGCTGCTGTCGTGAATGCGGAAATAGGCCGGCTTGATGTCGGCGCCGCCGCCTTCGCCGCCATTGGAGACCGGCATTGCCTGATAGCGCGTAAAGCTGGACGTCAGCATGAAAAACAGCAGAAGCAGGAAGATGACATCGATCAGCGACGTCAGACCGACCGGCTTTCTCCGGGAGGGTTTGCTAAGTCGCATACCTCGGCTCCGCAAGCTGGGCATCCAGGGCAACGACACGGGCCTTTCCGCGGTCCGCTGCGGCTCCGGTAAAGAAGGCGGTGACCGTGGCTTCCATTTCCGCCTGTTCCGCCTCGATCCTGCCGTCGAACCAGCCGACGATCGCCGAGGCGGGAATGGCGATGGTCAGACCGACGGCGGTCGTCAGCAGCGCGACCCAGATGCCGCCCGCAAGCACCGAAGGATCGACGGCGGCTCCTGCGCCCTGCATGGCCTGAAAGGCTTCGATCATACCAAGCACGGTTCCAAGCAACCCGATCAGAGGTGCGGTCTGGGCGATCATGTCCAGGGGCCTGAGCCAGGCACGTAGCGTATTGATGCGTGCATTGCAGACGCGTTCGATATCTTCCTTCAGGTGGGCGCTATCGGTGCTGGCGTGAAGCCTGCGGCGCATGAGCTTCTGCAGGATGTCGCTCAGGACGCTCCTGCTGGCTGAAACCTGCTTCAGGGCTTCCGGATGTGCTCCGTCCAGCCACAGGTCGAGCGCCTTGCGCGAAGGACCATGGCGGCCGACGCCCAACAGCTGGAACTGCAGCAGTTTTGCAATGATCAAGGCAAACGCCACCACTGACAAAATCAGGAGGAGGGCCACAACAGGGCCGCCTGAACGTACCAGATCCGCCAGAGGCAACACAAAGGCGGGCAGATCTTTTAGAGAAGATGAAAACATCGCAATTTCCATTAGATGGATCGGAATTTAAAGGTATCGGATGAACTCAGGTCGCGTTTGCGACACGCCATCGGTCTTACCTCGACCGCCTGATCTTCCGACCCTCCTGGGGGCTGAATGGAAGAATGAGGTACGTGGGTGCGGCCGTTCGCCAGTCTTTGGAATGTCACGCCTGTCCCTGGTGGACAGGGAGGCGCAGTCAACCTGAATTGTCTGGCTACTAAACTTGAGTATTGGCTTCAGGTAATGTTGCTCAAGCGGTGAGGTTTGGCAAGAAGGAATTCACGTCCAGATGAGACGGACGCATTTGGTCGTTGGTTTCCTACCGGGACTCGACCGGATCGCGGGGCATTGCGCCGAGGAGGGTGCGCAGCAGCTTCTCAAAACACTGCAGCACTTCGCTCGAGCCTCCGGCCTTTCGATATGTGATGCCGACGGGGGTGAGCGCGCCCGGCAGGTTGACATCCAGCTTTTTCAGGCCATCCGGCAGTGTCTTCAGCTGTTGTTCGCCGTAACACAGAAGGGCGATGGAATTGCTGTTGACGATCATTTTCTCCGCATTGGTGAAGGAATGGATCTCGCAGGTCTGGGTGGGAGGCACCGCGCCAACGCTTCGAAAAAGGCCCTCGAAATACTTCCGTATCGGTGTTCCGTGCTGGGCCACGATCCAGCTTTCGTCGCGCAGGTCGGCAATCGACAGGTTCTTTCGGTGGCAGGGATGGTCGCTCCTTGCCACCAGCGTGAATGTCTCCTCATAGAGATAGGTTTCCTGCAGGTCCGGATAGGGCGCGGGATTTCGCAGGACGCCGACCATACAGTCCAGCTCGCCGCGCCGCAGGGCTTCCGCGAGCATTGTATAGCTGCCGGGGACGGCAATGAGGCGGAGGTCCGGGTTGCTCTTCGTCAACTCACCGAAGGCCCTGGCGATGAGATCCTGTCCGGAAAAGGGCAGCATTCCCACAGAAAGCCGACCGATCAAACCGGTCCTTGGCCGATTCACCAGGCTTTCAATGGCGGTCAGTTCCCGTTGCAGTGCGTCGTGAAGTTCCTGCAGACGGCAGGCCTGCGCCGTCGCCCCCAGGCCGGTTCGCTTGCGTTCGAACAGGTTCTGTTTGGAATATTCCGTTGCCGCCCCGATGGCGCGGCTGACGGCGGGTTGGGTGATGCCAAGATGTGCGGCGGCCGCGGAAGCGGTGCCGAATGTCCTGACTGCGGCCACCGCATCGAGATGATGAGACCGCAGGAAGGTGACAAGCCGGGGCCGGATGCCGCTGATGGCCTCGATATCGTCTTCGGCCGATTGAATCAGCTTCAGGGCATTGGAGCAGTGGCGCAGCACGTTTTCTCCAAGTGCGGTCGGTTCGGTTCCGCCCCAGCCTCTTTGAAACAAGGGCGCGCCGAGCAGGTTTTCCGCCGAAGCGACTGTCCGTGAGATCGCTGGTTGTGTCGTGGCCAGCCGGTCCGCCGCCTGCGCGAAACCGCGGACCGAGGCGACCGCGTCGATTGCGCGTATGTGCTTGAGCGTCAGCCGTTTATCGCGCTGCATATCCGATATTACCAAAATGAAGACGATTATTCGAAATGAGCATAAGATAGAACCGGAACGGGATGCTAGTCGTGGAGAGGAGAATGACCAAGGGAGGACCGCCAGATAATGGCCGACAAATCGCTGGAAGATAAAATTAAACGGATCGGTAATCCGTCCCGCATGCTGCAGAATGCGCAGGAAGGCGCCTATGCGTTTCCGATCGCGCCGCAGTACACCAATTGGATCGAAGAGGTGCGGTCCTGGCGCAACGGCGTGGTTCTGCTGAACCAGTCCTATCATATGACCGACCTTTACGTGCGCGGTCCAGATGCGCTCAAGCTTCTGTCCTATGTAGGGGTGAACAGCTTTGCGAAGTTCGGACGCAACAAGGCCAAGCAGCTCGTTTGCGTGAACCCGGACGGATATGTGATCGGCGACGGCATTCTTTTCGGTCTGGAGGATGACGAGTATCTCTATATCGGTCGTCCGCCGCTCGCGAACTGGATCGCGTATCAGGCGGAAATCGGCGATTTCGACGTCACCACTGAATTCGATATTCGCAGCCTAGAAAACCCGGACAAGCCGCGCAAACTCTACCGCTACGAAATTCAGGGTCCGCTGGCGCTCGATCTCCTCAACGAGGTCAATGAAGGCGGTCCGCTGACCACCAAGTTTTTCAACATGGGCGAAATCACCATTGCCGGCTGCAAGGCAAGGACGCTCTGCCACGGCATGGGCGGCGCCCAGGGGCTGGAAATCTGGGGTCCCTATGAGGAAGGTCAGAAGGTCTACGACCGGCTGCTTGAAGTCGGCAAGAAATACGGTCTGCTCAGGGCCGGATCGCGCGCCTATTCAACCTCGGCGATGGAATCCGGCTGGATCCCGTCTCCTCTGCCGGCGATCTATACGGGCGAAGCCATGAAAGGCTACCGCGAGTGGCTGCCGGCGACCAGCTTCGAGGCGGTCTGTTCGGTGGGCGGAAGTTTCCAGCCGGACATTGTGGAAGAATTCTACCTGACGCCTTGGGATCTCGATTATGGCCGTGTGGTCAAATTCGATCACGATTTCATCGGTCGCGAAGCTCTTGAGAAGATGGCCCGTGAGGAGCATCGGACGAAGGTGACGCTGGTCTGGAACAAGGATGACGTCCTGAAGATCTTTGCCGGAATGATGGACGAGTTTCCGGCACCCAAGCTGATGGAATTGCCCACAGGCAACTATGCGGCCCACCCATACGATCAGGTTTTGCTCGATGGCGAGATGGTCGGCATTTCGACCTATCCGGTCTATTCGGCAAACGAGCGGGCCTGGATCTCGCTTGCGATGGTGCGCAGAGACCTCGCGGAGCAGGGAACGAAGCTCGACATTCTCTGGGGCGAGGCGAACGGCGGTACCGATAAGCCTCATGTGGAAGAACACAGGCAGATCGAGATCGGCGCGGAGGTTCATCCGTGGCCGATCCACGAGGCTTCACGCGTCGGATACCGGGCCCAGAAATAACCGCGGTCGAAAGCACTGGACGTTGCGCCTGCCGGAGAGGAAACTCTCCGGCGGTTTTTATTTGTAATCCATTCAGGGCATGGGAATAGGGGTGGTCGCTTTGGGCACATCGTATCCGGTCTGCACCGCAGGCCGGGCCGCGATCCGCTGGTACCAGGCTTTCACGTTCGGAAAGTCGTTCAGATCGATTTTCTGCCACTCGAAGCGGGAGATCCAGGGCCAGCAGGCCATGTCGGCAATGGAATAATCGTCGACGATGTAGTCGCGGCCTTCCAGGCGCTGCTCGAGAACGCCGTAGAGGCGTTTGGCTTCAGCGGCGTAGCGTTCCTCGGCATATTCGGCCTTGCCCGGATTGAAATGGCAAAAGTGGTGGGCCTGGCCGAGCATCGGGCCGAGGCCGCCCATCTGCCACATCAGCCATTCAAGGGTGCGGAACCGCTGTTCTCCGTCGCGGGCGAGGAATTTTCCATATTTGTCGGCGAGATAGATCAGGATCGCGCCGGATTCCATGAGCTTCAACCCGTTGTCCCGGTCGATGATAGCCGGAATCTTGTTGTTCGGACTGATGTCCAGAAACTCCGCCTTGTTCTGATCGCCTTCCATGATGTTGATCGGGTGACTGGTGTAGTCGACGCCGAGCTCCTCCAGAAGGATGGAAACCTTTCGCCCGTTCGGTGTGGTCCAGGTGTAAAGATCGATCATGCGGATGGGCTCCCCGGTTTGATGTGTCCGTCTGCGCTCATGAAAAGCTTGTCCTTGCCATGATTTAGTTTTCCTGCGCGCTCCGCAATGGTCAGGTTGGGGTTTTGGATCTTTCAGCACCAAATTCCGTACGAAATGCCATGGGCACGACCATGTGAACCGCGGTACTGAGCCGGTTTCCCAGAACAATCGCTGGACCGGACAGAATGAGGCGCCAGCGAAAGCATCTCCTGCGAAGGACCGGAAATATCCTCCATGTGGCGTTCCGGCGTCGATTGACATGAATACTGATTCATGTTTCATATAATTCGCATGTGCCGGCTGGTCTTCTCGTTCCTGGAGGGGGATTGGAGAGACGCTGAGATAGCCTTCAGCCGGGCTGACACGGGAGGAATTTCAGTATGACGTTCGATTACAAACGGCTAACCGGGACCGTATTCGCAGGCCTGCTGGCTCTGTCCGCCGGGGCAGGGGGCGCGCAGGCCGATGACATCAAGATTGCCCATGTCTACGGCAAGACCGGGCCTTACGAGGCCTATGCCAAACAGTCCCATGTCGGGCTGATGATGGGTCTTGAGTACGCCACCGACGGTACCATGGAAGTCAATGGCAACAAGCTGGTGGTCATCGAGAAGGACACCCAGCTCAAGCCGGATATCGGCAAGGCTGCGCTGGCTGAAGCCTTTGGCGATGACGAGGCGGATATCGCCGTCGGACCGGTCTCCTCCGGTGTCGCTCTGGCGATGCTTCCGGTGGCCGAAGAATACGAGAAGGTGCTGATTGTCGAGCCGGCGGTTGCCGACAGCATCACCGGCGAGAACTGGAACCGCTATATCTTCCGCACGGGCCGCAACTCGTCCCAGGATGCGATTGCGAATGCAGTCGCCCTCGGCGGGGAAAACGTGACAATTGCCACGCTTGCCCAGGACTATGCCTTCGGCCGCGACGGCGTGGCGGCCTTCAAGGAAGCGTTGGCCGGGACCGGTGCCAAGCTGGTGTTCGAGGAATACGCTCCCACCGACACCAAAGACTTTACCGCCAGCGCACAGCGGGTCTTCGATGCGCTCAAGGACGAACCGGGCCGCAAGTTTCTGTTCGTGATCTGGGCCGGCGGCGGTAATCCGATCGGCAAGATCAAGGCCATGGATCCGGACCGCTACGGTGTCGAGATCGCCACGGGCGGCAATATCCTGGCGGCCATGAAGGCCTTCAAGGAACTGCCGGGCATGGAAGGTGCGACCTACTACTACTACGACATTCCGAAGAACCCGGTGAACGACTGGCTCGTTGCCGAACACCAGAAGCGCTACGATGCTCCGCCGGATTTCTTCACCGCGGGTGGCATGTCTGCGGGTATCGCGATTGTCGATGCGCTGAAGAAGGCCGGATCCACGGATACCGAAGCCCTGATCGCTGCTATGGAAGGCATGGAATTCGAGACGCCGAAGGGCAAGATGATGTTCCGCAAGGAAGATCACCAGGCGCTGCAGTCCATGTATCACTTCAAGATCAAGGTGGACCCGAATGTCGAATGGGGCATTCCGGAGCTTGTGCGTGAGCTCAAGATCGAAGACATGAACATCCCCATTCGCAACCAGTAAGATCAGCGTTCGGGGGAAGATCATCCAACCCTTTCCCCGAGCGCCCATCCCTTGAGACCGGCAACGATTTCCGCTTCCTCGTGATGCGGCATAAACGGAACGGCATAAGGGAGCGTATTCGGCTTTATCCAACCACGAATGCGTTTCCGAAAACCGGTTCAGCCTGATGTCTCTAGGGATGGGCCCTTATTGAGCCCCATCGGCCACGACCTATCACAACAAGCAACAGGCCGGACTCGTGACCAGCGAACATCCCATTCTCGAAACGCGCGATCTGACCATCCGTTTCGGCGGTCATGTCGCCGTCGATCATGTCAGTTGCGCGTTTCAGCGCGGCACGCTGACCGCCATCGTAGGTCCGAACGGGGCCGGCAAGACGACCTATTTCAACCTGATCTCGGGTCAGTTGAAGGCAACGTCCGGTCAGGTCTTCCTGAATGGTGCGGATATCACCCGCATTTCGGTGCCCGAACGGACAGACCGGGGGATCGGCCGGGCCTTTCAGCTGACCAACCTGTTTCCATCCCTGACCGTTCGGGAAAACGTGCGCCTCGTGGCCCAGGCGAAAGCCGGCAAGGGCTTCGACATGATGTCGATCGCGGAAAGCCATGTGGAGCTGATCGAGCGGGCCGAGCATGTGCTGGCGGAGGTCAAGCTGATCGATGTGGCCGATCAGGTCGTGGCGGTGCTGCCGCATGGCGACCAGAGGAAACTGGAGGTGGCGATGATGATCGCTCTCGGCCCCCAGGTTCTCATGTTCGACGAGCCGACCGCCGGCATGAGCGTCGACGAAGTTCCGGTGATCCTGGATCTGATCAAGACGCTGAAGCAGGACATGGATCGCACCATTCTGCTGGTGGAACACAAGATGGACGTGATCCGCTCGCTCGCCGACCGGATCATCGTTCTGCACAACGGTGCGTTGGTGGCCGACGGCGAACCGGCCGAAGTGATCGCCATGCCGATCGTGCAGGAAGCCTATCTCGGCAAGGCACCGGAGGCCGCATGATGTCCGAACCGCTTCTCCAGCTCTCAGGCGTGCATACGCATATCGGTCCCTATCATATTCTGCAGGGGGTGGATCTGACCGTTCCCAAGGGCGGGGTTTCCGTTCTGCTCGGCCGCAATGGCGCCGGCAAGACGACCACATTGCGCACGATCATGGGACTGTGGACCGCAAGCAGCGGATCGATCACCTTTGAGGGCAAGGATATCACCCGACTGGAAACGCCTTCGATCTCCCGGGCCGGTATCGCATTCGTTCCGGAAAACATGGGGATCTTCACGGAACTGACCGTGGCGGAGAACATGACCCTGGCTGCAACCAGGGGACCGATCGATCCGAAACGGCTTGCCTGGATCCAGGAGCTGTTCCCGCCGATCGGCACCTTCTGGAATGCGTCCGCAGGCAATCTGTCCGGCGGTCAGAAACAGATGCTCGCGGTCTCGCGGGCGATCGTAGAGCCGCGTGTCCTGATCCTCATCGATGAACCGACCAAGGGTCTCGCGCCGGCGATCATCAACGCGATGACCGACGCACTGAAGGAACTGAAAGAAACGGAGACGACCATCCTTTTGGTCGAACAGAATTTCTCCATGGCGTCGAGCGTCGGCGACACGGTTGCCGTCATGGACGACGGCAGGATCATTCACGACGGGGACATGGCGGAAATGGTTGCCGACAAGGATCTGCAAGAACGGCTCATGGGTCTGAGCCTGGAGGCGCATCAATGAGCGACGCAGCGATCAAGCCGCGCATCGAGAAGGCGCCTCTTGGCGAGCGCGTGATCGAAAAGCTTCCCGTCATGCTGGTTCCCGCGCTTGCGCTGCTGGGGCTGATTGCGGTCGGCAATCCGGCGACCTGGCTGACGCTGACCGTCGCCGGCCTCGCCATGGGGCTGATGATCTTCATCATGGCCTCGGGTCTGACGGTGGTCTTCGGGCTGATGGACGTGATCAATTTCGGCCACGGCGCCTTCATCTCGGTTGGCGCTTTTGTCGGCTTTACCGTCCTGATCTGGCTGGGGGGGTGGACGTCTGCGCCGAGCGTCTTCCTCAATCTGTCTGCCGTTTTCATCGCAATCCTGGTGGCAATGCTTGCGACCGCGGCGATGGGCTACGCCTTCGAACGGGTGATCGTCATGCCCGTCTACGGCGAGCACCTGAAACAGATCCTGGTGACCATGGGCGGCCTCATTGTCGCGCAGCAGTTGATCTACGTCTTCTGGGGACCGGACGAGATGCATGTGGCGCGTCCGGAAAGCCTGCAGGGCTCGTTCGTCATCGGAGAAGCGGCGGTCGAAAAATACCGGCTGGTGGCCGTCGGGATCGGCCTCGTCCTGTTTCTCGCCATGCGCTACGTGCTGAAATCCACCAAGATCGGCCTGCTGGTGCGCGCCGGCGTCGAAAACGGCGAGATGGTCGAGGCGCTCGGCTACCGGATCCGGCGCCTGTTCCTGATGGTCTTCATGGCCGGGTCCGCGCTTGCCGGCCTCGGCGGTGTGATGTGGGGCCTCTACCAGGAGACGATTACGGCCCACATGGGGCAGGAAATCATGGTGCTGGTGTTCATCGTCGTGATCATCGGCGGGCTCGGGTCCGTCGAAGGCTGTTTCATAGGTGCGCTGCTGGTCGGCCTGTTGTCGAACTACACCGCCTTCCTCGCGCCCAAGGTCGCGCTGGTTTCGACCATCGGCCTGATGGTGGTCATCCTGATGTGGCGGCCCCAGGGGCTTTACCCCGTCGTCAAGGCGAAGTGAGGAGATCGCCCATGCTCACGAGATTGCTCTCCGGCGACAGACCGCGAAGCCGGGTCCTGACGCTCCTGCTTCTGGCGATCGTCATTTCGCTCGCCTTTGCGCCCTTCCTGTTTCCGGGTACAAAATCCCTGGAGACAGCGGCGCGGATATGCATCTTCATCGCGCTGGTCGCGAGCTACGATCTGCTGCTCGGGTATGCGGGGATCGTGTCCTTCGCCCATACGATGTTTTTCGGCATCGGTGCCTACGGAACGGCGCTGGCCTTGTCGGTAACCGGGCCGAGTTTCATGTCGATCCTGTGGGGTACGGCCGCGGGTGCCGTCGTTGCTGCGATCTTCGCCTTGGCAATCGGTCTGTTCTCGCTGCGCGTCAAGGCGATCTTCTTCGCCATGGTCACGCTCGCCGTCGCCAGCGCCTTCGCGGTCCTGGTCTCGCAGATGTCCTGGCTGACCGGTGGCGAGGACGGTCTCAACTACAAGATCCCGCGTGTCCTGACGCCGGCTTTCAAGCTGATGAAAGCCAAGATCTTCGATGTCCGGATCGACGGGAAGCTGCTCGCTTATTATCTGATCTTCTTTGCCTCGGCCTGCCTGTTCCTGGTGATGCTGCGCATCGTCAATTCTCCGTTTGGACGGACCCTGCAGGCGGTTCGGGACAATGCGTTCCGGGCGGAGGCCATCGGCTACCGGGTCGTCTGGTACCGGACGACGGCGACGGTGCTCTCGGCAGTCATCGCCGCCCTTGCGGGATCGCTGCTGGCCATCTGGCTGCGTTACACCGGGCCTGCGACCACGCTGTCCATGGAGATCATGATCGATATCCTGCTGATGGTGGTGATCGGCGGTATGGGCACGCTTTATGGCGCAGTGTTGGGCGCTACGATCTTCATTCTGGCGCAGACCTATCTTCAGGAACTGATGGGCGTTGCCTCCGACGCGACCAGCTTCATTCCCTTCATGTCCGACCTGATTGCCGCGGATCGCTGGTTGCTGTGGCTCGGCGTGCTCTTCATCCTGTCGGTCTATTTCTTCCCGACCGGGATCGTCGGCCGGCTTCGGGCTTCGCGCGCATGACAGAGGCGGGTCTCCATGTCCGCGTAGACGAGGGGAACGGTCCGCCGCTCATCCTTCTGCACGGCTGGTCGTGCCATGGCGGATTCTTCGATCCTCAGATAAAGGCCTTGTCGGACAAGGTCCGCTTGCTGGTGCCGGATCTGCCCGGGCACGGGGAAACCGGAGCGCGGCTGCCGCTGACGATCGAGGCGGCGGCCGATGCGGTGGCCGAATTGATCGACAGCCGGGGTCTTTCCGGCGTAACGCTGTGCGGCTGGTCCATGGGCGCGCATGTCGCCTATTCTTTTGCCGAACGCTATGGAACCAAACGGTTGATTCAGATCGTTGCCATCGACATGTCGCCCAAGGTGCTGAATGCGCCGGACTGGCCGAACGGCTCTCTCGGAGGCCTTGATGCCGGGCGTAATGTCCATGTTCTGGAAGCCATGGTGCCCGACTGGCCGAAGCTCGCGCCTAAGGTGGCGGAGCGTATCTTTGCCCGAGAGCTGGTACTGAATCCGGAGCTTCTGGCCTTTGCCAGGCAGGAAATCGGAAAGGCCGATCCGAACCTGCTCAGGCCCATGTGGGCATCTCTGACCGCACAGGATTTCCGGTCGTTTCTGGCACGGCTCGATATCCCGCTTTATCTGGCATTCGGGGCAAGGAGCGCGCTCTATGGGGCAGGGGTGCATGACTGGCATGCAGCCAATGTTCCGGATGTCCGTTTGCGAATCTTCGACAGGTCCGGGCATTGCCCGCAGTTGGAAGAGGCCGTCGCCTTCAATACCTGGCTGACGGATCTGTTAGGCAAAGCCGGACAAGACCGCGAAGTTGCAACATCCGGCCGGACTTGATGTCCTACGCCTTGCCGACGTCCTCCACGTAGACGAGCGCGCGGCCTTCGCAGACGCGGGTGCCGTTTTCGGTCACGCAGACGGTCTCCAGATCGACGAGATGCTTTTCCGGACGCAGCCGTGTGATGGTCACAGACGCGGTCAGGGCCTCGCCGAGGGGGGCGTCCGCCAGAAAGCGCATGTCCTGTTTCAGGTAGTTGGTACCCGGGCCGGGGAGCTTCACCCCGAGCAGATAGGAAAACAGCGCGCCGATCAGCGGCCCGGGCACCGTTTGCGGCACGTCGCCATCCAACCCTGCCTGACGGGCGAAATCGGTCATGTCCGCACCGGTATAAGTCCGGGTGACCTTCTTGGTTTGTCCAACTTCGAAATTCATTGAACGTCTCCGGAGATAAGGCATTCGCCCGAGAGGGTCACGAGTCCATCCGCTTTGCGCCTCACCTCGACCTGAATTCTGTTCGGATCGTCCGAGGAGGGGCAGAGACGGAACAGCAGTTCCTCATCGGCGTATGACGGATTGGGAAACATCAGCGATTGCATGGTGTGGTGCGCGCCGGGCCAGTGCTTGCGCAGGAGGCCGTAGACGCGCGAATAAAGCAGCATGCCGTGGGAGACCGTGCGGCCGAATCGGGTGCTTGCCGAAAAGGCCGGGTCGACGTGGATCGGGTTGTCGTCACCGGAAAGCCGGGCGAAATCGTCGAAATCCTGCTGGGTCGGGACCCAGTGCTCCTCGATTGCTGGATGGGGTGCGTTCAACGGACGGTCTCCGGTTCTTTGTCGAGGGTTTCCTTGAGGATGTTCTTGCGGACCTTGCCGGCGGCAGTCCGCGGCAGGTCATTCGCCACCTGGAAACTTTTCGGGATCTTGTAGGGGGCAAGCCGTTCACGGCACCAGGCCGTCAGGCCTGCGGTGTCGATGGTTGTGCCCGGACGTTGGACCAGGAAGGCGGCGCCGACCTCACCCCATTTTTCGTCTTCGACCCCAATGACGACGGCCTCGAGGATCGCCGGATGGGTGGTCAGGACCTTCTCCACCTCGGCGGGATAGACGTTTTCTCCACCGGAAATGTACATGTCCTTGATGCGGTCGACGATGTAGTAGTAGCCGTCTTCGTCGCGGCGGGCGACGTCGCCCGACTTGAGCCAGCCGTCCCCGGTGAAGGCGGCTTCAGTTGCTTCCGGATTGTCCATATAGCCCGGGGTGATACCAGGTCCTCGCAGCTGCAACTCGCCTTCGCCTGCGCCCTCCACAATCTTGCCGTTTGCATCTTCAAGCCGGACTTCGGACAGGATCTGTGCCTTACCGACGGAGCCGATCTTGTCCGCCGCATTTTCCGGATCCATCAGGAAGACGGTCGGACCCGTCTCGGTCATGCCCATGCCATTGCAGATGGTTGCGCCACGATCCAGGAAATCGGTCAGCAGGTGGGCCGGGACCGGCGCGCCGCCGCAGCCGAGGGATTTCAACCTCGAGAAATCGACGTTGTCGATGCGCGGGTGCAGTGCGAGCGCCTGATAGATCGCGGGAACGGCGAAAAAGGATGTGAGTTCGCCCTTCGCCAGGAGATCGACAACCGCATCGGCATCGAACTTGGACAAGACGTAGGACAGACCGCCAAGCAGGAAGAGGGGCAGGGTGGGCAGGTTGATGCCGGCGGTATGGAAAAGCGGCAGATAATTGACGCATCGGTCGGCGGCGGAGAGGCCGGTTGCCTGGGAGTAGTTGATCGTGTTCGCCCAGGCCATGCCTGCGGTCTGGATGACCGCCTTGGGCGTGCCGGTGGTACCGGAGGTGAACAACAGATACCACGGCGCGCTTGCGGCGATGCGGCCATCGCCAACCGGATCGGGCGATGCTCCGATAATCAACGAGTCCAGACCGTCGGCTTCCTTCGACCCAAATGCGTAACGCGGAAGATTGAGGGTATTTGCCAGGTTCAGAGCGGTTTCGCGAAACTCGTCGTCATGAATGATCAGCTTGGCCTTGGAAAGCGCAAGGATCGGTTCCAGTTCCGCTTCCGGCTGACGCCAGTTCAAGGGGACAAGAATGATCCCGGTCTTCTGGGCGGCAAACAGGAGGACGAAGAAGTCGGCCCTGTTAAGGCATAGGACAGCGATCCGGTCGCCGTTCTGCGCGCCCAAGGACAGGAGCGCGTTGGCGGTGCGGTTGGCGCGATCGTTGACGTCTGAAAATGTGAACTTCGCCCCCGTGTCATGGTCGACGAAGGCGGTTTTATCCGGCGACAATTCGGCTCTTTTTGCCGCCATGTCCGTAAGCCATTCCATCATGTCCTCCCAACACGGTTTTGGAGCGGCAGCTCGTTTTCTTAAGGTGTTCCGGTAAAGCGTTTCATGCCCTCAAGGGTATCGGGAGCGATGACGCGCTCCAGAAACCAGCGTTTTTCCTGATCCAGCCGTTTGCGAACGGCCGCAATGCGGGTTTTGTCCCAGACGTTCGCCCGCGTGGCCTTGAGGGTGTTTGCGTTCATGCCGGCGATGGACGCTGACCAGGCGTCGATCTGGCGCTCGAGACCGCTTTCTGAAACGACCGCATTGGCAAGACCAAGGCGCAGGGCATCGTCGGCTGTCAGCCGGGTATTCAGGTATTGAAGCTCCAATGCCTTGGCCGTGCCGATCCGCTCCGGCAAGAGCGCGGTCCAGCCACCGTCCGGGCCGAAACCGACCACACCGTAATAAGGCTGCAGAAAAGCGCTTTCGCTCATGGCAACGAGATCCGCCGCGAGAACAAGGCCGAGTGAGCCGCCGGTGACCGGTCCGTTGACGGCGGCAAGGACAGGCGCGGGAAAATCCAGAAGGTCGATTATCGCGTCATTAAGCGCACCGACGATACGGTCCGAATAGGCAAGCAGCTCGTCCGGGTTTTCCGCATGCGCCATGAAACCGCCGATGTCGCCGCCGGTTGAAAAACTCCGGCCCTCGGCGGACAGCACCAGGGCGTCCGGACTGACGCCACGCGCAAGTTCCAGACAGCTGCGCAGGTCGTCCAGGAGCCCAGGTACCAGCGCGTTGTGCCGCTCCGGACGGTTCAGCCGGATGCTGGCGATGTTCCGGTCATGGGAAAACTTTACGAGCGAAGACATGGGCAATTACGGCTTCAGACCGTTGACGATCAGGTCGTGGGCGGTTTCGACGACGTCTTCTACCGGGGTCTTGTCTCCCCAGATGACCGCCCGTTCGCCGAGCGAGCGGGAAATGCCCATTAGTGCCCATGCCCGGGTATCGGCATCGCCTGGTTTGATCTGGCCGGCCTTGACGGCCGATTCGAGTCCGTTTCGATAGCCTTCGGCGAAGGTATGGTAATAGGCGTGATAAGCTTCCGGGTCGACGAAGAGCGCCTCCTGGATGATCCGGTAGAGATCCGGGTGGGCGCGGATGAACTCCAGGAAGGCGGTCAGGCCGGCCTTTTCCGCATCTAACCGGTTTTCGATATTCTGGGTCGCCTCGCTGAGCGCGCGCCGGACCAGCCGCCCCATTTCAAGAACCAGCTCGGAAAAGACTTCGTCCTTGCTCTTGAAATAGATGTAGAATGTGCCCTGGGCGACGCCGGCCTCCCGGGTGATGAGGCCGATGGATGCTTCGTTGAACCCACGCTCGCCGATGACACGTTCGGCAGCGGACAGGATCGCCTTTCGTGTCGCTTCGCCACGGGCGGTCTTCGGCTGGATCTGTCCGTTCGACTGGTCGGTCCCGGTGCTTGTTTTTCGCGCTGTTTTTGCCAAGGCCTGACTCCGGACATGCGTCTAAATGAAACATGAATCAGTATTCATATTCAGGCCGAGGATGCAAGCACTCCTTTTGTTGCAGCGCGTTAGCGGATCGATGCTCGGGGGAGCCGCGCCACCAATCCAGGGGCTATGAGTGGGTGCTTAGGTTGGTCCTATCATGAGCCGTTTCGAATATCGGACCAGGTCCGGGCAATGGCCGGCCAGAACGTTACCGCGGTCTGATACATTTTTTCCGCAGCGGACGGATCGACAAAGGACGCGATCGCAGTCTTGTAGCTGTCTCTCATTTTGGAGCGCTCCAGCCAATCAGCGACTTCGGGGAACTCGTCTTCCCACAATCCACTCATCGCAAGGTGATCGAGGCGGTCGATATAGGCGAGAAGTGCAATATCGGCGAGGCCGTAGTCTGGGCCACTGACCCAGTGGTACTGCGCCAGCATGGCCGCCATGTCTGCAAGTGTGGATCTCATTTCCCTTAAAGCGGCTTCGACGTGAATGGAGTCGACACTGTTCTCCAAGAGATCGCGCCGCTTTTCCCGTGAGATCGGGTTCGGCATTTGCCGGAGCATGGCTTCAAGCTGTTCCGGCGTCTTGCCGGCCATCTGCCTGGCGCGCAGAACGGTTGCGAAACTCAGGGAATTGATGGCGCCGTGGATGGCGAGACACCGGAGCAGCCAGAGCTTTGTTTTGGCCTTCAATTCCGGATCCCGGGGCATCAGTTTGCCGGCGTTATAGGTCTCGTCCAGGTATTCGAGGATCAGGCTCGATTCAATAACCACCAAACCGTCATCGACCAGTGTCGGAACGACCGCGTTGGGATTGAGTTTCAGATAGTCGTGATCGAACTGGTCTCCCACCATCAGGTCGAGCAGATGGCTCTCGTAATCGAGCCCCAATTCGGCGAGGCCGAGGCGGACCTTCTGGGAGCAGACGCTGGTGGTGCCGTGGTAAAGGGTCAGCATGGGAATGGCTCCCTTCAAAGGTGCAGGAGCGCCTTCGCGTTCTGATGGCAGACCTTTGTCCGTTCCTCATCTGTCAGGGGCGCTGCGTCGATCCACTTGCCGGCTTCCTCCGGCCGCTCGAAGGGATAGTCGACGGCGAACATCACCCGGTCGGCGCCCATGGCGTCGATGGCGCAGCGCAGCGGTTCATCGGAGCAGACGCCCGCAGTGGTGCACCAGATGTTGCGGTGGAAATAGTCCGAGGGCTTCATGTCGAGCCGCTTGGTTCCCCGGTTGCTGATCTCCCAACGGCTGTCGAAGCGCCAGAGCTGATAGGGCAGTGTCTCGCCCATGTGTCCGAGGATCAGCTTTGCCTTCGGAAAGCGGTCGAAGACGCCGCCAAAGACCAAACGCAGGGCATGGTTGCCGGTCTCCACCGTCCAGGACCACACAGGCCCGAACAGCTCCGAATGGCCGTGGTACATGTAGGGTACATCCGGCGGGTTATAGGGATGGATATAGACCGGCACGTCCAGGTCGGCCGCCCTTTCCCAGAAGACGGAAAACCGGTCGTCATCCAGATAAGCGCCGTTGGTCTGACCGTTGATCATCACGCCGGAAAAACCGAGTTCCCTGACGGAGCGTTCCAGCTCGTCTGCTGCTGCATTCGGGTCCTGCATGGCCAGATGGGCGAAGCCGCCGTAGCGGGTCGGGTTCTTCGCGATTTCGGCGGCAAGGAAATCGTTGCATTCACGCGCCTTGCGGATGGCAACTGCTGTGTCGGTTTCGGCCTGCACGCCGGGGCCGGACAGGGACAGGACGGCTTTTTCGACGCCGATACTGTCCATTTTGGCAATCCGCATCTCGCCGAAATCCTGCAAGGCGTTCAATGCTTTGCCAAAAAGTTCCGGACTGATGTTGATCGACGTCTTGTTGAAATAGTCGATGAAACCGGGCGCCATGAAATGTTCTTCAAGCGCGATCTTTGCAACAGGGTTCGTCACGGAACGTTTCCTCTAGTCGATTTCGAAAAGTTTCTTTTCGGTCTTGTGCAGACAGGCGCCTGGACCGTCCGGGCCGATCATGTAGTTGTCGCAGATCACCGCGAAGACGGTGCCGTCGTCGTAGCCGGGGTGAACCGCAAGACACATGTTTTCGGCGAGGGCCATGGTTTCGTCGCGCCGGATCAGCGGCCGCTCGACCATGTCGACGCCCTGGCCGTGGGCATAAAGCCGGCGTTCGACCGGCAGGCCTCGCGCGGCCATCCAGTCATCGTGCTTGGCGGCGACTTCCGCAGCCGGGACACCCGGTTTCAGCAGGGAGAGATTGTAATCCTGGGATTCCCTGACCGTGGCAAAGGCGTCCTTTAGCGCCTGGGTTGCCTTACCCAGTACCATGGTGCGGGCGATCTCGACATACATGCCGCCGGGACCGTTGACCTCGATCAGCATGGAGAAATGCTCGTCCTTTTGGATGGTCCGGCCCTGCAATTGCCGGGGCGCAAAGCGCGATGCAGACCCAAGGGGCGCGGAAGTGCCGAGGAAAATGCCCTGATCGCTGCCGAGGCGGTGGGCTTCGGCCTGGGCGAAACTGGCGAGATCAATGTCCCTGAGGCCGGGCTTGATGTAGCCGCAGACGGCGGCAAAGACCTTGTCCTGAAGATCCGCAACCTGGCGGATAAGGGCGATTTCCTCCGGGCTCTTGATTGCCTTGATCGTGTCAACCAGGTCTGTCGCGTCGGTGACTTCGACGGAGGATCCAAGTTGATCCTTGACCGCGGAGACAAGTGCGAAGGGAAGGGCGCCTGGTGTGAGGAGGCCGATTTTCTTCGGTGCGGTCCGTTTCAGCTCATCAACGAGCAGATCCGCGTCGTAGGTATTGGTGTAGCCGATGGAGACAAAGGACGGGGTGTTGACCAGCCTGCCGACCCCGCGATGGAGCGGATCATCGCCCTGAATGTCGCGGCAAGTGTCGAAGGAACCCATTTCGATCACGGTCATCGGCTTGTCGGCGTAGAACACGACGGTGCGCGGATAGCCGTTGGTGGCGGGAATATCGGTGAACCACCGGGCATAACCGCCGACCCAGTCGCTGGTGTTCTGCATGACCAGCGCATCGATGCCGTCCGCGCGCATCGCGGCGCGCACCGCCTGCCAGCGGCGTTCAAGCTCCGCGGTCGAGGTTTGGGATCGGTTGACCGGTCCTGTCATTTGGAAAGGCTCCTGCTAGCTGGGACGTTCAATGACGTTCTTGAGGGCGGCGGCTCCGCCCTTCGCGTAGGCATTCAAATTCTCGGCGACAATCGGTTGCGCCTGCTGGGCGTAGCAGTCCGACATGCCGCCGATATGCGGTGTGATGATCAGGTTCGGAACGGTCCAGAGGGGGCTCGTCCCGGGCAAGGGTTCCGTATTGAAAACGTCGAGCCCGGCGCCGGCGATCTGGCCGCTGTTCAGGGCGTCGACAACTGCGTCCTGATCGACACATCCGCCGCGGGCAATGTTGATCAGATAGGCGCTCTGTTTCATGGCCTTAAGCACATCGGCGTTGACGATGTGATGGGTCTCGGGGCCGTAGGGCACGATGACGACGACAAAGTCCGCCTCGGCGGCGGCTTCCCTGATCTGGCTGCGCTTGAAAATGCGGGCAAAGCCGTCGACCTCCGACCGGCCGTCGGAAACGCCCGTTACGCGCATGTCGAACGCATTGCAGCGGACCGCCAGTGCCTCCGCGATCACTCCGAGGCCGACGATGCAGACCGTTTTGCCCTGCAGGAGCGGCTGCGGCCACTGCTTCCATGTCGATCTTTCCTGATTGGCGAGCATGGCCGGAAACTGCCGGGCGAGGGACATCATCATCAGGACTGCAAGTTCCGACATCTGCGGACCGTGCATCCCCCTCGTATTGGTGATGACCACATCGGAAGCGAGTTCCGGCATGTGGAGCAGATGGTCGACGCCGGTGGTCAGCGCCTGAACCCATTTGAGCTTCGGCATCGCCTGGATCATGTCGACCGGGATGAAAGGCGCCAGTCCGCACAGGATTTCCGCATCTGCGGCCACCTTAAGCGCTTCGTCGACGGTGACCGCAGGCAGGAAGGCATATCCGGGACACTGTTGTGCAAGGGTCTCGCAGTACCACTGCGCATCCGGGTCGAAGATCAGGACTTGTGTTTTGGCCATGATTTGCCTCGGTCAGTAAAGCGCTGCGGGCAGCCAGAGCGCCAAGCCCGGCAGCAGGAACAACAGCAGGATGAGGAAGACCGGCGCGATCAGAAAGGGCGCTATGCCGGAATAAAGGGCCCTGAGGCTGACTTCGGGAGCCTGAGCCTGGATGATGAACAGATTCATGCCGACCGGCGGGGTGATCAGTCCGAGTTCGACGACGATGACGACCAGCACGCCGAAACAGACCGGGTCGTAGCCGTAGCTGGTGATGATCGGCAGGAATACGGGCACGGTGATCAGCACCATGCCGATCCCTTCCAGGAAACAGCCAAGGATGATGTAGAGGATGATGATCAGGGTCATGATCATCAGCGGACCGAGTCCTATTGCCTGAGCGGTCTCGATCAAAAGGTTCGGCAACCGGGTCTGGACCACGAAATTGGCGAACATCGACGCGCCGATGATGATCATGAACAGCACCGCGCTGGTGATGGTCGTTGTACGCAGGGCCCGGATCAGGCTTTCGACGGTCAGCCGGCGGCTGAGAAAGCCGATGACGATGGCGGCGAAGGTGCCGACGCCGGCGGCCTCGTTCGGGCTGAAGATCCCGCTGTAGATGCCGCCGATGGTAACGATGAACAGCAGATAGAACTGCCAGGGTTCAAGCGACGCCTTCAGGCGGTCGCCGAAGGATACCTGATCGGCGGCCGGAACCTGACCGGAAACCCTATGGGCGACGAACAGCGCGATCGCCGCATAGAGCACCAGCAGGACAATGCCGGGGATCATGGAGGCGGCAAAGAGCTTCGGAATCGACTGCTCGGCAATCGCGCCGTAGATGATCAGGATGATCGACGGCGGGATGAGAATGCCGAGCGTTCCGCCGGCGGCCACGGATCCGGCGGAAAACGCATCCGCATAGCCTGCCTTGCGCATTTCCGGCATGGCGATCCGGGTCATGGTCGCGGCCGTTGCGACCGACGAGCCGCAAATGGCGCCGAATGCCCCGGAGGCGCAGATCGTCGCGACCGCCAGGCCGCCGCGCAATCCGGACATGATGACCCGGGCAGCAGAGAAAAGCTCGGACGAGAGCCGCGAAGAGGTTGCGATTTCGCCCATCAGGACGAACAGCGGGACGACGGACAGGCCGTATTTGGAGGCCATGTCGAATGTGGTCGACCCTGCCATGAACTGGGCGACCTGAATGTTCGACAAGGCTGCATTGCCGACGATGCCGCAAATGGCGAGCGCCAGCCAGACCGGAGTACGCAAGAACAGGAGGACGAACATGATCGCGATGAACAGCAGTCCGACAATCGATGCGCTCATTTCGATGGCCCCTTGTTCGCCGGGTAGGCTGGACTTCTGGAAAGTCCGCCGAACAGGTTCAGGATGGAGGCGAGAACACCGCCTGCCATGCCGCCGAGCGCGATGACCCAGACGATCCAGACCGGCAGGTTCAGTTCCAGTTTCAGGTCGCCGTACAGGTAGGCCTGTCTCGCCGGGTCGATCATCGACAGGAGCATGAAGCCGAGGATCACGGCGGACAGAAGGTTGGAAAACCGCCTGAGAAATTCCACGAACCCGGGTGGAACCAAATGATCGATCAGGTCGATGATGATTTCATGCCGCCCGGCGATCACGGCCGGAAGGCCGTAGAAGACACTGATGACAAGCAGGATCTCGACACCGTCATAGGCCCCGGTCAACGGCTTGTTGATGGCAAACCGCATGGCCACGTCCGCCACGATGACCAGCATCATGAGAAACAGGGCGGTCATGGCTATTGCGAGCAGCGCACGCAGTATCGCATCCGAAAAACGGTTCAGTCCGGACATAGAATCCACTTTACGTGTTGTCGAAAGTTAATGGGAAGCCGGAAACCGGCTTCCCGTGCGCTGAGACTATTTCGTGTAGGCGTCGTAGAATGCGCGTCCGGGCTTGCCGGATTCATCGACAGCATTGATCGACGCGTCGATCATGGGTGTCACGATTTCAGTCAGTTTCTTCACCTGGCCATCGTCGAGGGTGACGATCTCGATGCCGTGATCAATCGCGTACTGGCGTCCCTTGGCTTCACCTTCGTCCCACATGGCGCCGAAAGCAGCTGCGCGGGCAGGACCGGTCGTTTCCATGATGAGCTTCTGGAACTTCTCAGGCAACGCGTTGAAGGAATTCTCGTTCATGACCACGGCGAAAGTTGCCGAAGCCATGCCCGGCTCCAGGGAATATTTCACCACCTGGCCCAGATCGAAGGCCATGACGGCTTCGAAGGGGAAGGTCGCGCCGTCGATCACGCCCTTGGCCATGGCTTCGGAGACTTCGCCCGGCGGAACCGGCATGGGAGAAGCGCCAAGGCTTTCGATCATCTGCTGAAAGACCTTGCCGGCGTAGCGGATGCGCAGACCCTTAAGATCATCGAGCGTTTCCGGCTTCTTGTCTGCGAGATTGATCTTCAGCGGAGGTGTGACGGCCATCCAGAGGATCTTCGTGCCCGGATGTTCCGCAGCAAGGTATTCCGGCGCCAGTTCGGTCAGCCGCTTGGAAGAAATCGCGCTGCTCGATCCTTCAGAAGGATGGGCAAGGGGCATCCCTGCAAGCCCGCTTATAGGGAAGCGGCCCGGAGTCGCGGCCTGGAGCACCACGGCGATGTCGGCAGCACCCGAGGCCGCCAAATCGTACTGGCGCGGAGCCGGGCCGAGCTGGCCGGCCGGGAACAGTTCGATAGTCAGTTCGCCACCGGACTTTTCCTTAAGCTCCTCACCCCATTGGGTCATCATGCGGTTGAAGGCATGTTTCGGCGGCAGAAAGGTCGATATCTTCAGGGTTTCTGCAGATGCGGATGCAATCGAAGCGACGCTCACTGCGAGCGCAATTCCCATCTTGCAGATCAATGCATGTTTCATGTTTTTCCTCCCACTGTGCCGTTATCAGGTTTGCTTTTTTCTCTGGTCAACCTGATTTGCGATACAGCTGTACCGTATCGCAGAACTTTGGGAATTGTCAATTTGTTTTGCCGGAATCTGGCGGAAAAACATGCGCGTTTTCCGCGGTTTCATCGTGGAAGGACGGCATGCAACAATACGTTCAAGCGTTCGATCCGACCGCATGTAATTAGCTGGCTAATGATCTGTTGAGGCGTCGGTTCTAGAACCGAATAATCAGGTTTTTCCGATGATCTCTAGCCGTGCGAGTTGGTCGAGCGTCTTCAACAATTGCGCGACCAGTTTGGCTTCGGTCAGCTTGAATCGGGAGCTTGGGGTCGGAATCGACACTGCGTAGATTTCGCCCTGGCGATCGCCGAAGGCAGCGCCGACCGCCGAGATACCGTCCGTATGCTGATCGCGATCGAAGGCGATCCGGCTGTTGCGGATATCCTCGATCTCGGCAAGGAAGGCATCCAGCTTTTTCGGATCCTCGGCAATTTCGGGCGCTTCGCTCGCCATCAGCTTCATGATCCGGCCCTGATCCATAAGTGCCAGGCACGCCTTGCCGTTTGCGGTGTCGAAGAGGGGGAAACTTTCGCCGACGAAGGAGACCGTACGCAGGCGATGGGTTCCGGGGATCTGGTCGATGAAGATCAGACGCTTTCCGCGCTGAACGGCCAGGTCGACCGTTTCGCCGGTGGCTTTGGCCAGTTCTACCAGATAGGGGCGGAGGATCTCGCCCATATCGATGCGCGCGGATTCCGCCAGAGATGTGATTTCGGGGCCGAGGCGGATACCGCGGCCGGGGCTGGCGGCAATCACCATATGCTCGGCCTGCAGCGCCCCGACGATCCGTTGAACGGTCGAACGCGGGAGCCCGACCCGTTCTGCGATTTGCCCGAGGCTGAGGCCATCGTTCTCGTTTCGAAGGCTGCGCATGATCGCGACCGCGCGCGCAATCACCTGCACGCCGGATCTGGAATCGTCGGTGTCTTTTGTCTTGCCAGCCATCGTCATCACTTCTTTATCGTTCTTGCGCCGATCTCCTTAGCATGCCAGCCCGCTTTACCAAATGCTCTTGATGGCGGGCGATCCATGGCTAAAAGGCGGTTCGATCGGCGCCCTTCAGGTCGAGTATTTCGCGCGCTTCATCGGGTGTGGCCACTTCGCAGCCAAGCTCCTCGACGATGCGGCGAATCTTCTTCACCTGCTGGGCATTGCTTTCGGCCAGCTTGCCGCGGCCGATGAAGAGGCTGTCTTCCAGTCCGACGCGGACATTGCCGCCCATCTGGCTGGCGGTCGTGGCCATGGGAATTTGGGCCGCACCGGCAGCCAGGATCGACCAGCGGTAATCGTCGCCGAAGAGCTTGTCCGCCGTCTGTTTCATGAACAACAGGTTGTCGATATCGGCGCCGATGCCGCCCAGAATGCCCATGACGAACTGGATGAAGATCGGTGCCTTGAAGAGGCCGATATCCATACAGAACTTGAGATTGTAAAGGTGGCCCACATCGTAGCATTCGTGTTCGAACTTGATGCCGTGAGGCGCCAGTGTGGTTGCCGCTTCCTCGATGTCCTTGAAGGTATTGCGGAAGATGTTGCCGTCGGAATTGGCGACGTAGTCTTTTTCCCAATCGAACTTCCAAGTGTCGTAGCGCTTGGCGAGCGGATGAAACGAGAAGTTCATCGATCCCATGTTCATGGAACACATTTCGGCGCTGAAGGTTGCGGCCGGTCTGATGCGATCCTGAATGGACAGGGTCAGTGATCCACCGGTAGAGATGTTCACGACGGCGTCGGTCGCCTGTTTGATCCGGCCCAGGAACGGCTTGAAATCTTCCGGTTCGACGGATGGTGCGCCGGTATCGTTGTTGCGCGCATGCAGGTGCAGGATGGATGCCCCGGCCTCGGCGGCTTCAACGGCCTGTTGCGCGATATCGTCGTAGGTATACGGCAGGGCGTCCGACATGGTCGGCGTGTGAATTGCTCCGGTCACTGCGCATGTGATGATCGTCTTTTGACGCTTATTTGCCATGTCGGCCGTCCTGGTTCTCTGAGGGTTGCACCACCCGCCGTGCCAGCGGGAAAATTTCAATGCCGACCTTGGCCCGAAACAGGCCCCAAAGCCCTTTCGGAGCTCGCAACATGACGACGATTGCCACAAGTCCGAGGACCAGGAGATAGATCGTGCCAAGGTCGGCAAGAGTTTCGCGCAAGGCGAAAAAGATAATGGTTCCGATGATTGGCCCTTCCAGGGTGCCGATGCCGCCGATCACCACGATGAAGATCACGAAGGCGGTCCAGTCGTTGACGGAAAAGGCTGCGTCCGGCGAAATCCGGAGTTTCTGAAGGAAGATCAGAGCGCCCGTCGCGGACGTCAGGGCGGCGGTCACGATGTAGACGACGAGTTTCGTCTTCCAGATGTCGATGCCGAGGCTCTTGGCGGCCAGTTCGTTGTCTCGGATCGCCGTCAGCGCCAGGCCCTGGCGTGAGCGCAGGAACAGGAACGCAACGGCGATGACCAGGATGGCAATTCCTAGTGCCAGCCAGTAACTGGTGGATTCGCGGGCGGAGCGATTGGCCGCGATGGATTTGACCACGTCGATCGGCAGGCTGGTGCCCGAGCCTCCGCCGAGGTCGCTGACCTGCGCGAAAACCAGCCTGAAGACTTCTGCGATGACCCAGGTGCCTATGGCGAAATAGGCGCCGCGCAGGCGGAAGATCAGGATGGCGACGGGCAGGGCGACGGCCGCACCCAGAATGCCGGCGATCGGAATGGCCAGAAGCGGGGAAATACCCAGGAACATGGTGAAGGCGAACAGCATGTATCCGCCGAAACCGACGAAAGCCTGCTGACCGACCGAGACGAGACCTGCATAGCCAGCCAGGAGGTTCCAGAGGCTTGCAAGCGAGAGATAGAGGAAAATCTCGCTCATAAGACGGAGGTCGGCGCGTCCGGCCCACCAGGGTGCGGCTGCCAGGAACAGGCAGAGCGCGAGACCCGCGATTGCGGCCGCCCGGCTGACCGGTGTGGAGCGGGAGATCGTGTAGCTCGCTGCGGTCATCCGTCGATCCTCGGAAACAGGCCGCGCGGACGGAACGCCAGCACCAGAAGAAACGCCAGATGGCCCGCCAGAAGCTGCCAGCCCGGATTGAGCTGAGCGCCGATGTTCTGGCTGATGCCGAGAATGATGCCTCCGGCAAGGGTGCCCCACAGATTGCCGAGCCCGCCGATGATCACGGCCTCAAAACCGAAGATGAGCCGTCCGGGGCCCGCAGACGGATCGAAACTCGTCCGTATTCCCAGGAACAGGCCGGCGATTGCGACGACGGCGAGCGACAGGGCCATGGCGAGACCGAAGACATGGGCCTTGTTGAGCCCCATTAGCTGGGCGATGTCCTGGTTGTCGGAGGTGGCGCGGAACGCACGGCCGAGCGCGGAGCGATAAAAGAGCCACTGCAGGCCGGCAATCGTGGCGACGGAAACGGCAAACATCAAAAGGGGCAGCCAGCCGATGTTCAGGTTGCCGGGCAGGGTAAGGCTAGCGGTCTCCAGAGCTCCCGCGTTCATCTTCTGCGGGTCGGCGCTATAGATTTCCAGCAGTCCGTTCTGCAGGATGACCGAGAGACCGAAGGTGACCAGCAGCGGCGGCAGGATGTCGTCGCCAAGCGTGTGGTTGAGCACACCGCGTTGCAGAACATATCCGATAAGCCCCATGACCGGGATCACGATGATGAGGGCTACAAGCGGATGCAGGCCGACGGTGGTGGCGACCGTCAAGCCCAGGTAGGCGGCCAGCACGATGAAATCGCCGTGGGCGATATTGACGAGGCGCATCACGCCGAAGATCAGCGAAAGCCCGGCGGCGAAGAGTGCATAGAGACCGCCGAGCAGCACGCCTTGAACGATTGAGTTTATCCAGTCCATGGTTCCCTCAGATTCCGAAATAGGCGGCGCTGATGGCTTCGCGGGTGACGGTGGCGGCCTGACCCTCCAGAGCGATACGGCCTTCCTGCAGGCAGTAGATCCGGTCGGAAACGGACAGGGCCTTGGCGATGTCCTGTTCGACGATGATGGCGCTCGTACCGCCGCCGATGATGGATGGCAGGATCTCGTAGATCTGCTTGACGACGATCGGCGCCAGACCGAGGCTGATCTCGTCGAACAGCAGGATATCCGGGTTCGACATCAGGGCTCTGCCAATGGCGACCATCTGCTGCTGGCCTCCCGATAATGCTGTGGAAGGCACCTTCCGCCGCTCTTCCAGAATCGGGAAAAGCCTGAAGATCTTCTCAAGGTTCCAGGGACCCTGCCGTCCGGCCTGCCCGCCGATGATCAGGTTTTCCTCAACGGACAGGGAGGGAAACAGCTGGCGGCCTTCGGGCACCATGGCAATACCCAATTTGGCGATCTGGTCCGCGCGCAGGTGGCCTATATTCCGGCCCTTCCAGCACACCATGTCAGGGCCATTGGAAAGAAGCCCCGTGATGGACCGCATCAGGGTCGATTTGCCGGCGCCGTTGGCGCCGATCACCGCAACGACCTCGCCGGCATTGACATGAAGGGTAATGCCGAAGAGGGCCTGAAAGTCGCCGTAGAAGGCGGTCAGGTCGTTTACGTTCAGAAACGGGTCAGCCATCCGCATCGACCCCCATGTAGATTTCGCGAACTTCCCGTAACGCCATGGTCTCGGCGGGATCGCCGTCGGCGATCTTGCGTCCGAAATCGATCACGATCAGCCGGTCGACCACGGAAAGCAACGCATGGACAATGTGCTCGATCCAGATGATCGAGACGCCTTCCTTGCGGATATCTTTGATCGTATCGATGAGGTCGCGGCATTCGTGTTCGGTCAGCCCTCCGGCGATTTCGTCCAGAAGCAGCAGTTTCGGCCGGGCGCACAAGGCGCGGGCCAGTTCCAGACGTTTGCGGCCGAGAAGCGTCAAACTGCCCGCCTGAGCATTGGCGCGGTCGATCAGGCCGGTTTTCTCCAGCACCTCGAGGCAATGTCTGTTCGCTTTGGAGATATTGTCCCGGGCGCCATGGGTCGCCGCCACCATCAGGTTTTCAAACACGGTCATGCCGGAAAACGGCTGGGGGATCTGAAACGAGCGGGCGATACCGGCCCGGCAGCGGTCAGCCGCGGACATATTCGTGATCGGTTTGCCGAGGAAATGGAGCGAGCCGCTGTTCGGGGCGAATGTCCCGGTGATCAGGTTGAACATGGACGTCTTGCCCGCGCCGTTCGGACCGATGACGCCGAGCGCTTCGCCTTGCGTCAGGCTGTAGCTCAGCTCATCGGCCACGACGACGGCGCCGAAGGCCTTGGTCACGCTCTGCAGTTCAAGGAGTGGCAAGATTGAATTCCTTGTGGCTTTGATAGGGCCGGCCGGACAATAGACTTGTCCGGCCGGCTAGTGACATTTTCAGGCCAGAAGCTTGAGTTCACCCGTGGTTGGAATGAACGGGGCGCTATTGTTTGTCGTGATCACGAGATCGAAGCCGTTGGCTCCCTTCTGCCACTGCCCGGCAACGAGGGGTGTCTTGGTGACGTTGGGGACCGGTCCTGTGCTCCAGTCCACCGGCCCGACGACCGTCCCGACCTTCGTCTGCCTGATTGCTTCAAGGATGGCCTGGGGGTCGTCGAGATCCGCCGTGCGCCGGATCACATCCGCTGTGACTTCGAACAACGCATGCTTGAAGCCGATCGGCTGGGTCCATGGCCGCCCGGTTGCGGAGCTGTAGCCTTCAGCCAACTGTCTCGAACTTTCGCCCGTGAGGGACGAAGAGAACGGATGGTCGGGAGACCACCAGATTTCCGAGGTCAGGCCGTCGCCGCGGTCGCCAAGAGACTCGATTACCGACGGGAACAACAGTGCCTTGCCGATGGTCACAACCTTCGGATTGAACCCCTGCTGCGCGGCCTGGGACCAGAAGTTGGCGAAGTCGGGCGGAATCATGTTGCCGGTGACGATCTCGGAGCCGGCTTCCTTGAAAGCGGAAATCTGCGATGTGAAATCATCGGAGAGCGGCTGATAGCGTCCCGGATCGACAAGAGTGAAGCCTTTCGCCTTCAATGCCGGCGGGAACCCGCGCTCGGCATTGCCCCATGCATTTCCGTCCGCGTCGTTCGGGAACAGCCCTCCGACATTTCGACTGACGCCGCTTTGATGCCACAGACCGAGGAACGCATTGATGACGTCCTCCAGGCCCCAGAAGAAATGATAGGTGTATTCGAAACCTTTGGCCGGATCGCCGTTGCGGCCGAAGAAATAGGGTTGCCACGGGCAGTTGGTGGTGATGCAGGGGACTTCGTTGACTTCCGCCTGATCGGCGACCGGGTTGGTGGTGTCCGGTGTCGAGTCGCCGACGATAATGTCCACCTCTTCGCCGAGGATCAGCTCGGCCGCCACTTCCGCGGCCCGGTTCGGGTTCGATTGCGAATCCTTGCTGATGATCTCGACCGTATAGGTCTTGCCGTTGTTCTGGAGGCCCGCATCGAAGAGCTTCTGGATCTGCGCGATCACATATTCGTCCGCCTCGCCGAAGCCCGCGAGCGGGCCGGTTTTAGGGCTGACGTGGCCGACCTTGATGACCGGGTTGGCGGCATAGGCGCGGGTCCGGTACAGAATTGCCGGGGCAGCAAGGCCGACGGCGGCACCTGCCAACAGGTTTCTGCGTGAAATTTGGTTCTTGCTATCGAACAGCGTCATCGTTTTTCCTCCCAGAAAATGAGCCGGTCCTTGCAGGACCGTTAGTCGTCGATAATCGTCTCAAGCCTCCTCAGATGCACAGCGACCCGGCGGCGGATCTGATCCGCTTCTTCCGGCTTCCAGCGGCGAAATCCTTCGCCGGATTTCATTCCCAGTTTTCCGTCCACCACCAGCTTGCGCAGGTAAGGGGAGGGTTCGCCCCGATCGTCCAAGTCGAAAAGAACATTCTCGTGAATATCAAGGGTCAGGTCCGTGCCGACCAGGTCGGCATTTTCCAGCGGCCCCAGGACAGCAAGGCGGCGGCCGAAGCTCGACTTGACCACGGTATCGACGGCTTCCGCCGAGCAGACGCCCTTTTCCACCAGATTGACTGCCTCCCGCCACATGGCGTGTTGCAGACGGTTGCCGATAAAGCCGGGCACGTCCTTTTCCACCTTCACAGGCGTCTTGCCGACGGCGGCCAACAACTCGTAGATCTCCTGGAAGGCTGCATCGGAGGTCCATTCGGTGCGGATGACCTCCACCAGCGGGATCATGTGCGGTGGGTTCCACCAATGTGTCCCGACGCCGCGCGTTTTGTCCTCCAGATCCTGCATGATGGTCGTGATCGGAATGACCGATGTGTTGGAGGCGAACAGGCAGGATTTGGGCGCTGCCTGTTCCGCGTCCCTGAACAGCTGGCGTTTCAGGTCCGGTTTTTCCGGTGCTGCCTCAAAGATCACGTCCGCGTCGCCGACACTTTCGGCGAGGTCGGACACAGCGGTTATGCGGGTGAGTGCCGCTTCGGCGTCATCCGCGCCACAGCCGAGAGCCTCAAGACTTGCCCGGACACGATCGTGCAACGACGCAAGGCTTTCGGCGAAAGGGTCATAGACCCGAACGTCGTGGCCGGCGCGGGCAAAGGTCAGGGCAATGCCGTGGCCCATGAGACCCGCGCCGAGGACAGAGATTTTGCTCAGGTCCGCCATCAGATCACCCAGCTGTATAGCCGCCGTCGGCGTAAAGAATGTGCCCGGTGTAGAAGTCCGAGGCCTTCGAGGCGAGGAACAGCAGGGGACCTGCCAGATCCTCCGGTTCGCCGAGGCGGCCCTTGGGAACGCGTGTCAGGAACCCGTTGCGGACCGTCTTCGCCTGGTCGGTGTCCTCGAACATCCAGGCTGTCAGTGGCGAGCGGAACACGGTCGGGGCAATCGCGTTGACGGTGATGCCGGTCGGGCCGAGTTCGCAGCCGAGTGCCTTGGTGATCCCGTCCACGGCGGCTTTCGAGGCACAGTAAGCGGTATAGCCTGCGGGATGCCCCAACAGCCCGCGCGCGGAGGAAACCAGAACGATCTTGCCGCCGTCTCCCTGAGCCTTCATCTGCACGGTCGCCGCACGGGCGAGCATCCAGGACTGGGTGACATTGGCGTCCATCACGCCGGTGAAGGTTTCGACCGGCATTTCGTCGATCTTGGCAACCTTGTTCATGCCCGACGCCACGACCAGAATGTCGAGCCGTCCGAACGCTTCGACCGTATCGTTCACCATCGCCTTGCAGGCGTCTTCGGTGTTCGGGCGTGAATTGAGTTCCAGAACGTCCGCGCCAAGGTCCCTGCATTCTTCCGCAATCGCCTTGAGGGCATCGGCATTGCCGGCGGCGAGCGCGATCTTGCATCCCGCGCCGGCCAGTGTGCGGGCTGCGACCATTCCGAAGGCGCCGGACGCGCCGGTGATCAGCGCGGTCTTTCCGGCGACCTCGAACATGGACAGCGGGTTTTTCCAGGTATCGGTCATGGGTCAGGCCTTCGGCGGGTAGGGGATGACGACGAGCATGGTGCACACCAGATTGGAGCGGTTCTCGATCTTGCGGACCTCTCCCGGAGCGATGGTGCAGCTGTCGTATTTGCCCAATATGGTTTCGATGCCGTCGATTATGACGGTCATCTCGCCTTCGAGAACGACATAGATCTTTTCGAATGGGGTGGAATCCGGTCCCGCACCCCCGCCGGGAAGAAACTGGCTGAGGCCGACCCACTGATTGGTTGGGCCACCTTCCTCGAAACCCTGCAGGCGCAGGCCGACCACATCCCAGTGGTTCGGTGCGTCATAGGGCTGAGCATCCTGAAATCGTTTTACGTGCATGCGTGATCCTCCCAAATGCTGCATGCATGGCCGCCGCCGGAGGCAGCGGCCATCAATACGGGCCTAGAAGGATTCTCCGGCCTCGATGCGGTAGTTCTGACCCTTGTCGATCATGGCGACCAGCCGGATGATGCAGCCGTCGCCACGGTCCCAGTTCCACGGGAAGAAAGCGAATGTGCAGCGCTTGCCGGTGACGGCATCAAGATCGCCGCCGACGTTTTCGATGCCGAGAATGCCGTTGGAAAAGAGCCTGTTATGGACAGGTTCCCATTCCGGGAAGGCCTCATCCCAGGTAATGCCGCCGGACCATTCCTTGTATTCTTCGGCAAGGTGGGGCAGCAGCGGACCGTTGCGGTGCGGACCGATTGCGGTCGCAAGCGGATGATCGTTTGCCTGGGTGTCGTGGCCGACGACCTTGATGCCCTTTTCGACCATCCAGTCGGCGGCCGAGGGAACAAGACCCGGGCAATAGGGGAAGTAGTCGCCGTCTTCGTAGACCTTGTGCCAGCCGGTGTTGATGATCAGGACATCGTTCTTGCGGATGGCGTGGCCGCAGGCCTTTTCCAGGTCGTCAGCGGTGATCTGCTCCCATTTCTTTTTCGGGATCGATACGACCAGACCGGAGCCGAAGAAATGCGGCAGCGGAACCTCATCGATAAAAGGCGTGCCCTGAACAACGTGGGCCGGCGCGTCGATATGGGTGGTCACGTGCATTGTCGTGGTGATCGTCTGCGACAGCACACCTGATTTTGCCATGTAGTGCATGCGTTCGATCTGGACGTCCCGGAAATAGGGCCAGTTCGGGCACTGGAAACCGTAACGGTGACTGAGGTTGTAGAATTCCAACCCCATGTCGTTGTTGGTGTTTTCCTGAAAATCGATACCCCTGATCGTAATCGTCATTTTTTTGTCCTCCCAATCGCATCTTGCGGGTGCGTTTTCATGTCTTGAAAATTGATACACATGTATTGCCATGCAGTCAATACGTACCGCACTGCGGTTTTTTAGATTTGTGACTGCAGTCCGGCCCGCCCGAAAGCAAGACCGGCTTTTCGACGGCCTTTGCGGTTCTGTTGCCGCTTTCGGAATGTGTGCTGCGGAGGATCTGGGTCGGCCGAGGCGGACAAGGTTTGAAAATCCGGCCGACGGAGGTTGGGCGTTGCCGACTAACAGACGTTGTTATGTGATGGCAGGACCTAGGCCGCGCTGCGACGAATGCGCGAAATCGAAACGGCGTAAAATTTGATCATCTCGACTGCGTTTGCTGCAGCGTTTTCAGGCAGGGACGGTAGATGGTTTTGTATCGAATAAATTCTGATCCGCGGATAGCCGCCGGATAGCCGGATACCGGTCAAATGGCACGCTCTGTGCTGCAAATTGCACGCTTCGGCCTGAAGGTAGAGTAAGCCAAAAAAAAAGGCCTTCCAGAGGGGGCTATCGAAACTGGACGCTTGAGGGAAAGTTGTCGATGTCGCCAAAGCATGCTCCTCCCGCATGCGGTTCCATCGGCGGCTTTTTTGTTTCACATAGGCCCTTGACGTTGGGGCTCAGGCCTGAGCGGTGCGCCTGCGTTCACTTGATCGGCGGCTGGGGCAGCCTTGCCTCGCCGGGCTCCATGACCAGCGTGTGATCGAGGGAGTACCAGGGACCGGTCCAGTCGGTGATTTCTGGATGCGGTTTGTCGTGGCGGACGAAATGTCCGGTGGTGGCCTTTGTGACGCCGAACTGGACGTCGGTTTCCAGCCTGGGATCGTCGTCGGCATAGATCTGGGTGATCAGCGTCTTGTACCCATCCTTGAAGGCGAGCGCGTGAACATGGGCCGGGCGATAGGGGTGGCGGTTCTGGGCGGCGAGCAGGCGTCCGACAAGGCCGTCGGTCGGGATCGGATAACCGGCGGGGCGAACCGAGCGGAAGCGGATCTCTCCCTTCTCGTCCGTTGTGAACTTGCCGCGCAGGTTCATGTCCGCCTGGTCCGGGTCCTGGTTTTCATAAAGGCCCACGGGAGAGGAATGCCAGATATCCACTTCCGCGCCTTCGATCGGGGATCCGGTCTGATCGGTAACGGTGAAGGTCACAGCCATCGGTTCCCCCGGCGTATCGGAGCGGACGATCGAGGCGTCGTTATCGGTTCTCGGCGAATTCAGCCTCCAGAACGGACCGAGCAGGTTCTGCGTGGTCTCGGTCGCGCCGTTGTTGCCGTTGTTGAGCAGGCAGACCAGGGCGGAGACGCCGAGAGAGCCGGACATCAGCACCGCTTCATTGTGGGTGTCGGTGGTCAGCTTGCCGATCTCGTTGACGATGGCTGTCGCCTTGCGGAACTCGTCCTCGGTCAGCCGGACGTCCCGTATGAAGCCGTGCAGATGGGTGATCAGCGAGACCATGATTTCGCGCAGGCGCGGATCGTTGGTCTGCTCCATTACCTTCAGCACGGCCTCGGTGACCTGCTCCTGGCGCTCTATCGTCATGCCTTCCTCCCGTCCGACCGCTGGTCCTGTCAGCGGACCGGCCTATCCTGTCCGGATGTACCCTAACCGGAAGCCTCGGCAATCGCGCTCCAGACCTTGTGAGGCGTCGCCGGCAGGGTGATGTCCTCAACGCCGACCGGTGCCAGAGCGTCCAGGATCGCCGAGATGATGGCCGGCGTTGCCCCGACCGTGCCCGCTTCGCCTGCGCCCTTGACGCCGAGCGGGTTTGTGTCCGTCGGCGTGCTCAAGGTGGAGAAATCGATCGGCGGCATGTCGGTTGCCCGTGGCATGGCGTAGTCCATGAAACTTCCGGTGGTGAGCTGGCCTGTCTCGTCATAGATCACGTCTTCCATTAGGGCCTGTCCCAGCCCTTGCGCGATACCGCCGACCATCTGACCTTCCAGCAGCATGGGATTGATCACCGTGCCGACGTCATCGACGGAGACGATCTGCAGCACGTCGATGTCGCCGGTTTCCGGATCGACTTCCACTTCCACGACCTGGCAGCCGTTCGGGAAGGTGAAGCCCTGCAGCAGGAAATCGCCTTCGCCGGAAAGACCAAGGCCCAGTTCCGGCGGCAGGATCGGCAGGAAGGACATGGCCGCAACCTTCTGGATCGGCATTTTCTTGTCCGTGCCGGCAACCGACAGTTCGCCGGCTTCGAACACGACATCGTCGACGCTTGCTTCCAGCAGATGGCCGGCGATGGCGCGCGCCTTGTCGATCACCTTGTCGGCAGCGATCTTGAGCGATCCGCCCCCGTTGATCATGGAACGGGATGCGACCGTGCCGCGGCCGAAGGAGACTGCGTCGGTATCGCCCTGGAGGACCCGGATGCTGTCGAAGGGCACGCCGAGCCAGTCGGAGACCATCTGGGCATAGACCGTCTCGTGGCCCTGGCCGTGGGAGAAGGTGCCGGCAAGCACAGTAACGCCGCCGCCCGGATCGAAGCGGATTTCCATGGATTCATTGACCAGCCCGGCGTTTTCCATATGGAGCGCGATACCGACACCGCGCAGCTTGCCGTTCCTGGTCGAATCCGCCTTGCGCTGGTCCATGGATGCCCAGTCGCTGACTTCCAGCGCCTTGTCGACCACGGCACCGTAGTTGCCGGTGTCGATCTTGTAGAGCAGGGGTGTCTGGTAGGGCATCTGCTCCGGAGTCACCATGTTCAGCTTCCGGATCTCGATCCGGTCACGGCCGGTTTCCCGGGCTGCCTTGTCCATCAGCCGTTCGATCAGGTAGGACGCTTCCGGGCGTCCGGCGCCGCGGTATGGCTGGGTCGGCGATGTGTTGGTGTAGATCGCCCGCGAGAGGGCATAGGCCGCTGGTATGTGATAGCAGCCGGTCGCCAGTGTGGCCGCGAACATGGCGGAAACGCCGCCGCCGGTGGCAAGGAAGGCGCCTGCGTTATAGTCGCTGGCGACTCGGAGTGCGGTGATCTTGCCATTCGCGTCCAGCGCCAGTTCGGCTTCCACCATCTGGTCGCGGCCGTGGTAGTCGGCCAGAAGGGATTCGGAGCGGTCGGCTTGCCAGCAGACGGTGCGGTGCAGTTTCTTCGCCGCCCAGGCAACCAGCACATCTTCAGGATAGACAGCCCCCTTCATGCCGAAACCGCCGCCGACATCCTTTGCAAGCACGCGCACCTGGGTCTGAGCCAGGCCGAGCGTGCCGGCGATTTCAGCCCGGACCGCGTGGGGCGACTGGGTCGAGGTCTGAACGGTGACCCGGGCTTCGCGTGCGTCGTAGCTGCAGGTCGTTCCGCGCGGCTCGAGGGCATTGGCCGACAGACGGTTGTTGTGCAGCGTCAGCCTGGTGACGTGAGCGGCGGATTCGATGGCGGTTTTCGTCGCGGCTTCATCGCCGAGCGCGATATGAAAGGCGACATTGTCCGGCGCATTCTCCCAGATGGCAGGCGCGCCATCTGCGATTGCGGACGGAGTGTCGGTCACGACCGGCAGTTCGTCGTAGTCGACTTCGATCAACTCCGCAGCGTCCTGGGCAAGGACACGGCTGTCGGCGATCACCACCGCCACGGCCATGCCCGCGTAGTACACCCGGTTTTTTGCGAGAGCTGCGAAAGGCCCTGTTTTGACGTTCTGGTGGAGGCCGGGAAAGATCGTGTGGCAGGATATCCCGCCAATACCATCGGCCTCATAATCCGCCCCGGTCAAAACCGCATGAACACCCGGCGCCGCCCTGGCCGCCTCGACGTCGATGGAGCGGATATCGGCATGGGCGACAGGCGAGCGCACCACATAGGCATGAAGTTTCGAGGCGTCCTTGATGTCGTCGACATAAAGCCCCTGTCCGGTCAGAAAACGCCGATCTTCCTTGCGCGTAACCGATTGACCGATGCCGTATTTCATTCATCCCTCCCAAATGTATACATGACGGACAGTAGCCAACAGCCGCTGCAGGTCAATCGTTTCGTTCCATGATTTTCAAGTTTTGACGGTGTTATTTCTGGTCAGGAGCCGCCCTGAAAATGGCCTAATGCGCAGCCGGTTTTCAGGCCCTCCCTCGTGTTGCATCAATGAGAGAGTGGAAGCTGTTTGCCATGGTTCCATCGAATTGGGGCGCCATATACCGATGTCGTGACGAACGATGTCCGTACTGGCGAGGAACAGCTGCAATCTCTCGACGCGGAAATCGATCGTGCCCGGAAAGAGATGGCGGAAGGCTCTCCCTCTCACAAGGTCGAGGCCGCCGGTGAATTGACGGTCCTGGAAAAAATACATCAGGACCTCGCGGACAAGATGAAAGCGGCAACGAAGCAGCATGCGGAAAACTGGACGTTGGCGCATGAGGAGTTTCGGAAGGATATTGAAGCCTTGTACGAATCCCTGGATCGCTGGGTGATGAAATATTCAAAGCCCGGTGTCTGATCCATTTTAAATCCCGGTTTCAGGTCAGGGGGAAGGACGAGGCATTCCCCCTGCATTGCCGCGGGTAGTAAGGCCCGCTGATACCGACTCAATTTTCAGAGCCGCAGCAGATTCTTCGCGTTTCCGCTGAAGATCGCGGCTTTAACAGCGTCCCCGATCGGACTGTTTCGTAGCCAGGTTACGCCCTCCGTATTGGATACGTAGGGCCAGTCGACCGCAAACAGGATGTGATCGGCGCCCATCGTCTCCAGGCAGCATTGAAGGGCAGCGTCGGAAAAGAACCCGCTTGTCGTGATGTGGAAGTTGTTCCGGAAGACGTCTGCAAAGGAAGCAGAGGTATTTTCCGGCCTCGACAGCGCTTCGTCGATCCTCGGCAACAGGAAGGGGATCGCTTCCCCGAGATGTCCGAGGATGATTTTCAGGTCCGGAACTTTTTCAAAGAGGCCACTCAGGATTAGGCGCACGGCGTGGGTGCCTGTTTCCACGCCGAAACCCCAGGCCGCCTTCACGAGCGCCGGATGGGTTTTATCGTAAGGGGCGTAGTAGCTCCCGATAACGGATTTGTCCGGCAGGGCAGGGTGCAGGTAGATCGGCACGTCGAGTGACGCGGCCCTTTCGAAGATCGGCCAGAAATCTTCCGCATCGGTGAACCTGCCGCGGCTCAGTCCATGGATCATTGCTCCTTTCAGGCCGAGTTCCTCCACCGCGCGGGCCAATTCGTCCGCAGCCGCCTGCGGCAGCATGGTCGGGATCATGGCAAAGCCGGTAAAGCGGTCGGGGGCTTCCCGGATCACGATGGCGAGCGTATCGTTGACATTGCGGCATGCCTCGACGGCGATGTCATCGGACAGCCGCTGGCTTCCGGGAGACTGGTGCGAGAGAACCTGCATATCAATCCCGGCCGCATCCATCTCTTCGATCCGGATACCGGCAAAATCGTAAAGGCGGGACCTGACGTTGGACGGTGGATCTGCGGCCGGGCCAAAATGCTGCGAAAGGGCCGGATGCATGAAGTGTTCTTCCAGTGCAATAATGCCGGAACCGCGCTCCCAACCGTTCATACTCAGGCCTCCCCAGCCGATATTCTCAGACTGCTTCCAAAGGCGGGCTGGCTGCCTCCCGAAGCAATCTATCTTCTCATAAAATACGCAATCGATTGCGTATTTAGCAATGAAAATCGGAAGAAGGTCGGCCGCCGGATAGGGGTGCCTGCCTGCCGGATCGCGATTTAGGTCGGTTTTAGGCGATGCGTTTCACGCTGCCGCGCTCGATCAGTTTCACGGGCAGGATCGTTGTTCGGGGAACGGTCGCTTCAGGCTCCGTCATCATCTTGACGAGAAGCTCCGCGCTCATTCGACCGGCATCGAACTGCTGGATCCGGATAGTCGTGAGGCCCGGCGGGATGAGATCCAGAAACGGAATGTCATTGTAACCGGTGACAGATACGTCGTCCGGGCAGGATAGTCCGTGGCGGTTCAATTCATCGATGGCGCCAAGGGCCAGTCTGTCGTTGGCGCAAAGGATAGCGGTAAATTTCCATCCGGATTCTAGCAGGTCCCGTGTGCAGCGGCGGCCTTCGTCTTCGTCAAAGTGGGACGAGATCGCAATGGCTTTCTCCGGAAGGTTCAGGTCGAATTCCCCGGCGGCGGCCTTGAAGGCCTCCATACGCCCTCGTCCGGTCGACAGGGCCTGCGGTCCGGCGATATGTGCGATCCGGCGATGTCCTGCATCGTAGAGATAGCGGAGCATTTCCGAGATGCCACCGGGATCGTCGTTAATGACTGCAGGAATCTTGGAATTCTCGATCTGCCGGTTGACGGTCACCATCGGTATTCCCTGACGGCTGACTGCCACCATTCTCGGGTCCGATCGATAGGGGGCGGCGTGGATGATGCCGTCGACACCCCTTTGAAGCAGGACATCGACAAGTTTGCCTTCGCGCTCCCTGTCGCCGTCGGTGTTGACGATGATGGACGCGTATCCCTTCGGTTCCAGGATGCTCTCGACACCGCGCACGATCGGCGGAAACAAGGTGTTCGAGATATCGGGAAGCATCAGGCCGACGGTCATGGTTCGTCTGGTGCGCAGGCCCGAGGCAAGCCGGTTCGGGCGATATCCCATGCGTTCCGCCGCGGCGCGAATGCGTTCGACAACCTCTGCGGTAAGGGATGTCCGAGCGTTTGGATCCAGAGCCCTCGAGACGGTGGATACGTGCACGCCGGTTTCGCGTGCGATGTCTTTCAATGTCACCGGCTTGGTCATCGTTTCCCCGGGCAGGGTTTCCTTGGGCAGGTCGGACTTGTCTCAACTTTCGTCAAAATCTAACGGGTCGGATTAAAATTCGCAATCGTTTGCGAAAAAGGCTTGACCGTCTCTTTAGGCAAGCATAACGTTTAATGCAATCGATTGCGCGATTATTGCCAAAGCAATCTGGCGCTGCGCTTTTGATGCGGGAGGAAAGATGACCAAGGTTGCCGAAAGGTCGAACGCCGTTTCGCCGGTGGTTCGCGAAATCGTGCCGTTCGTTGCGAGGCGTGCCGTTTCGGCCGTCCGGGGCGCTAGCCGGATGACCGAAAGCGGCGCGGGCATTCTTCGGTTTGACGGACTTCCTGCCAAAGGAAAATTTTCAGGTTTCACAAAGGAAGACGCAGCTTCCTGCATCGGATCTCAGTCCGGGGGCGGCTGCACGTTTACAAATTGGAGGATGGTCAATGAGCAGCCCTAAGATTGGATGGGTCGGAATGGGGCGCATGGGGTATCCCATGGCGGAAAGGCTCGTCGAGGCAGGCTACGATGTCTATGTCTGGAACCGGACCCGCTCGAAAGCCGAGCCGCTCGCCGCGAAGGGCGCGACACTGGTCGACAGTCCCCGGGATCTGGCGGGCGTGGACATTCTCGGCACCATGGTGTCCACGGGGCAGGATGTCGAGCAGGTCTATTTCGGCGAGAACGGGGTGCTGTCCGGGGACAAGACGCCGAAGATCTTCCTCGATTGCTCGTCGATCGCCGATCACCAGTCCGCAGCCATCCGGGCAAGGCTCGCCGAAAGAGGCGCGCAGCTGATCGCTTCTCCGGTCAGCGGCAACGGCAAATGCGTCAAGGCAGGCAAACTGAGTGCGGTTGCCTCCGGTCCGCAGGATGCGTTTGAAAAGGTCCGTCCGGTCATCGCAGCCATGGCGGCGAATGGCGTGTCTTATGTTGGCGAAGGCGAGTTGGCCCGGTTCTGCAAGATCGCGCACAATGTCTTTCTCGGCGTCGTCACCCAGAACCTCGCCGAAATCACGGTTCTCGCCGAAAAGGCTGGTATTCCCAGGTCCGCCTTCCTCGATTTCATGAACAACTCGGTCATGGGGTCGATTTTCACCCGTTACAAGACGAATGCTCTGGTCAATCTCGACTGGACCACGACCTTCACGCCGGGACTCCTGCGTAAGGATCTGGATCTCGGTCTGAGTTCCGCTCGGGACCTCGGTGTTCCCATGCCGGTGACCGCTGCTACGCGGGAGGCCCTGCAGGCGCATTTCGGTGCGGCAACGCTCCAGGACGATCCGGAGGCTTATCTTCAAAAAGATTTTGCTGCCCTGCTCGAAACCGTTGCGCTGGCGGCGGGGCTCGAGCTCAAGAGCGAGAACGCACCCTATCCAACCGGATTGGAATTACCGCAAGCTGCTGAATAAAAGCAGGATTTGCGGAATAAACAGCGCCAAAAAAAGCAACAAGCATGGCGCAGGGGATGCTGCAGGATCGATCCAGATGGTCCTGCGGCGCCGCAAAACCCTAGGGAGGGAACGTATGAACTTTCGCACGCTTCTAACAACAACCGCCGCATTGGCAATGATGGCTACGGCCGCCCATGCGGAAATCAAGATCGGCGCATCCTTGCCGCTTACCGGCGGTTTCTCGATCGCCGGTGCCAAAAACAAGCAGGGGTATGAACTCTGTGTAAAGATGCTCAACGAACGTGGCGGCATCAACGGGGAAAAAGTCGAGCTGGTCCTGTCGGACAATCGCTCGGATCCGGCGACCGCCATCAACCAGTATGAGCGTTTCATCAACGTCGACAAGGTCGATGCGGTCTTCGGGACGTTTTCGTCCAAGCTGACGTTCCCGGTCGCCAATATCCTGGCGAAATACGGCTATGTTCATCCGATCCCCGCCGGTGGCGCCCTGCGCATCTATACCCAGGGCCACAAGAACCTGTTTTATTTCCAGCCTGACGCGGCCGAATACGTCGGCCGATCCCTGAAGGGTCTCATCGAGAATCTGGTTCCGGAAGGAGAACGTCCGAAGACCGCTGCGGTGGTGTCCGCGGATGATTTCTTCGCCAACGCCATCGAAGCCGGTCTGCTTGGCCAGAAGGTGATGAATCCTGCTGACGGCAGCGAAGTTGCGGATCTCGCGCCGGGATATCTGGCCGATGCCGGTATCAAGGTCGTCTACTCCGAAAAATGGCCCGAAGAAGGGTTCAATGATTGGCTGAACCTTGCCAATTCCATCAAACGGTCGGATGCGGAACTGATCATCGCGCTGACGGCTTCCGCAGAAGAGGCGGTCCAGCTCACGCGTGCGCTCAAGACCGTCAAGGCCGAACCGAAGATGGTCTATTACAGCCAGGGGACACAGTCTGAATTCCATGAAGGCACCCAAAGCGCCTCCGACAGCATTCTGATGCACACCGCCTGGCATCCGGCGGCTCCCTTCAAGGGGCTTCTGGAGGGCGAGGAATTCACCAATGCGGACTTTGTGACGGCCTTCACCGAGGAATACGGCGAAGCGCCGGATGAAGACGCGGCAATTCCCTTCGCCGTCTGTCAGGGTGTCGAGCAGGCGATCGAAGGCGCCGGTTCGACCGACAATGCGGCCATGGGCAAGTGGCTTTCCGAACGGACGCCAGAAAATCCGGTCCGCACGATCCTTGGCCGCTTCGCATGGGATGACAGGGGACTTCCGATCAACAAGCCGTTCCTCGTCGCCCAGTGGAATGACGGGGAACTGCAGTTCGTCTATCCGACAAACGAGTTCTCGGAAGTCTCCAAGATGACCTATCCGAAGGGTGGCTTCTAAGCATCGAACGTCTATCGGGCCCGGTTTCGGCCGGGCCCGGTAATATCCTTAAACAAGGAGTTCCCATGCTTGAAGTGAAGAACCTCAGCAAGCATTTCGGCGGGATCACCGCTGTCAATAATTGCAGTTTCACGGTCGAGCGCGGTTCGATAACCGGCCTGATAGGCCCGAACGGCGCGGGAAAGACCACGGCCTTCAATTGCATCAGCCGAACGATGATGCCGTCGGCGGGCGAGGTCTGGCTGGACGGTACGCGCATCGATACCCAGCGCCCACACCAGATCACAGCTCACGGATTGTCCCGTACCTTCCAGATATCGCGCAATCTCGCGGATATGACAGTGCTGGAAAACGTAATCTGCCAATCCAAGATCCGCGGTTGGCGGGACCTGTTTCGCCCCGCCATGAGCAAGGAGGAAATCGACAAGGCCTGCGGCATCCTCGATTTTCTTGGTATTACCCGGATCGCCCATGAGGACGGTTCCAATCTCAGTTATGGCCAGAAGAAGCTCATGGATCTTGCCGCGCTTTTAATGAGCGATCCGAAGATCATCCTCCTGGACGAACCGGCAGGCGGTGTGAACCCGACTTTGCTGGAAGAGATTATCGGCCATATCCGGAAGCTGAACGAAAAGGGACTGACAGTCCTGATCGTGGAACACAACATGGACCTGATCATGCGGCTCTCCCATCGCATCGTCGTGATGGCGCAAGGGCAGGTGATCGCCGATGGCGAACCAGCCGATATCCAGGAAGATCCGGCAGTTCTGGAAGCCTATCTGGGCGGTGTGACCGAGGAGGCGGCCTGATGGAAAAGCTTCTGGAAGTCGCCAGCCTGACCGCCGGTTATGGCGACGGTCCGGCCATTCTGGACGGTGCGCACCTGACGGTCGAACCGGGCAAGATCCATTGCATCATAGGTCCGAACGGCGCGGGCAAATCCACTCTGCTCAAGGCCATCTGCGGTATGCTGAAGGTCCGCAAGGGCGACGTGAAATTCAAAGGGGAAAGCCTGAAAGGCCTTCGCCCCGATCAGGTGCTGCGCAAGGGCATCTGCTTCGTGCCTCAGGAGCGTGCGCTGTTTCCGAAAATGACCGTGCGCGAGAACCTTCGCATGGGCGGGTTTTCGCTCGCCGACAAGTCCGGCCTGGAAAAGCGGATCAACGAGATCGAGGAGCGTTTTCCAATCCTTCGCGAACGCCGCGATCAGCATGCCGGCACCATGTCGGGCGGACAGCAGCAAACCCTTGCCATGGCCCGCACGATGATCATCAAGCCGGACATCGTCATGCTCGACGAACCATCGCTCGGACTGGCACCGAAAATTGTCGCGGAAATGTTCGACATCATGCGGCTGATGGCCGGGGAGGGGATCACCATTCTGCTCGTCGAGCAGAACGCCCTGACGGGCCTGAAGAATTCAGATTGGGGTGTGGTTCTCGATCTGGGGCGGACCCTGTTCGAAGGGCCGGCGGACGATGTGCTGTGCGATCCGCGTATCCAGGAACTCTATCTCGGCGGAAAGAAGGCTGCGTAATGGGCGAGATCATTCAAATCATCATTCTCGGCCTGGCCCTTGGTGGGGTTTATGCCCTGATGGGGTCCGGGCTCAGCCTCGTTTTCGGGGTGATGCGGATCGTCAATCTTGCGCACCCGGTCCTGATCATGGGCGGATCCTATGTGGCCTATTGGGGCTTCCGGCTTTACGGGGTGGATCCTCTCGTCATGCTGCCGGTTGCGGTGGTCATCCTGGCGGCGACCGGGGTTATTCTTTACAAGCTGGTCTTTGAACGGGAAGCGCGCTCGGCGAAATATTCGGAGATGACGGTTCTCCTGACCTTTGCTCTGGCGATGGTCGTGGAAGGCGGGCTTGGCACGGCCTTCACCAACACGCAGCGGGTAACCTCGCCGGACTACGCGACCGATGCCATCTTTATCGGGGACGTCTTCATTCCGACGGGCCAGCTTTATGCCGGCATCGTCTCGCTGGCGATTATTTCCGCCCTTGCGCTGTTCCTGAAGTATTCCCGGTTCGGCTATGCCATCCGCGCCACGACCCAGAACCGGGAAGCGGCCGAGTTGCTCGGGGTCAATGTGAACTTCGTCGGTCTCGTCAGCTTTGCGATCGGCCTGGGTCTTGCCGGTGCGGCCGGGTCGCTGGTGTCCTTCGTGTTCTCTTTCTATCCATCCAAACACTGGGAGTGGATTGCGATCCTGATGTCGCTGGTCGTGCTCGGAGGCATGGGCTCGATCCTGGGTACGGTGCTGGCCGCCCTCATCCTTTCGGTCGTTGCTGCGTTCGTCGGCACCTATTTCGGCGCGACCTGGTCGACGCTCACCTTCTTTGTGGCGCTCTTCGTGGTGCTCATGGTCCGGCCTCAAGGGCTGTTTGGCGAAAAACCGGAGTTGGCATAGTGACTAGTCTTGATACCAATGATGTAATCACGGCCCGGAAAGCCTACTACGCGGGTCTCGCCGGCGAGGCAGACAAGGGGCGAGTGGTCTGGTTCCCGATCGCCTTTCTGGCAGTTCTGCTTGTATTGCCGGTCTTGCAGTTCACCGGAAACTACAACTACCTGATCCACCTGGTGCTGTTCACGGCCAGCTATGTGGTGATGGCGTCCGGATGGAACATCCTTGGCGGCTTTGCCGGCTACATTTCGCTCGGCCATAATGTGTTCTTCGCCGTCGGGGGCTATTTCGCCGGGATGATTTTTGCCCGCTACGGGATTTCGACCATCATCCTGGCTCCTCTCGCAGGTCTGGTCGCAGCGGCCCTGGGCTATGTGATCGGCCTGATTACCCTGCGTGTGAGGGGCCCATCCTTCATCATCTCGTCGCTCGCGCTGGTGATGATCTTCAAGATCCTGTTCGACAACTGGGATTTCGTAGGCGGATCGAACGGGTTGTCACTGGCCGCGAATGACCTTCCGGTTCATTGGGCCAAGCTGCCCTACTACTATGCCTTTGTCGTCATGGCCGCCTTTTCGGTCTGGGCAAGTTTCAGGATCAAGCACTCCAAATTCGGTCTCGGTCTGAGGGCGATTTCAAAGGACGAGATCAAGTCCGAGAGCGCGGGGATCAATACCCGGTTCTACAAGGTTCTTGCCTTTGCGATCTCCGCCTTTTTCGTCGGCATGGCCGGGGCGGTCTGGGGCGAATACCTGACCTATATCCGGCCCAATATCTTCCTGATCATTCTGGTGTCGGTGAACATGGTGCTGATGTGTATCCTGGGCGGGAAGGGGACGATCGCAGGTCCGGTCATCGGCGCGATCCTGCTGGTCGCCTTCAATGAATTCTTCGTCGCAACGCTCGGCGCTTCGGAGATCAACATCTTCGCGACCGGCATGATCATGATGCTGTGCCTGATGTTTTTTCCGCTCGGCATTGTCGGCACGCTGGCACGCCACAAGAAACTTCCCCGCATACTGAACTGGGACTGATCTTATGACCGATTTCGTCCTTTACAACGCTCCCCAGTCCACCTGTTCGCAGCGGGTGCGCTATTCCCTGCATGCCAAGGGGCTGGATTTCGAGGAACACAAGCTGGACCTGTTCTCCGGGGATCAGCTCAAGCCGGAGTATCTGGCTATCAATCCCAACGGGGTGGTGCCGGCCCTGGTTCACGACGGGACGCCGATCATCGACAGCGCCGTGATCCTGGAATACCTGGAAGACGTCTTTTCGGACCGGGCGCCCATGCGGCCGGAAGATCCGCGGGAGATGGCGAAACTCAGGGCGATGATGCGCTTTGTCGACGAGGTGCCGACGCCGGCAATCCGGGTGCCGTCCTACAATCTGGCGTTCCTTCCTCACTTTCAGGCCATGACGGAGGAAGACTTCCAGGCCCTTTGCGACAGCAAGCCGCTGCGCCGGGAATTCCTGATGAAGATGGGGCGGACCGGCTTTCCCAAGGCGGATATGTGTGAGGCCCTCGGCAGACTGCGCAGGGGGATCGAGCGCATGGCCATTTGGCTCGCCGAGAGCGGCGGTCCCTGGATCATGGGTGACAAGATCAGCCTGGTCGATCTGGCGATCATGCCGGTGATCGTGCGCATGGACGATATCAACCTCGGATCGATCTGGGACGATCACCCCGAAATCGGCGACTGGCTCGACCGGATCCGGGAAACGGACCCGTTTAAACGGACCTATTACCATGGGGCGCTCCTGACCGAGAAATATCCGCATCTGGCAAAACTGCGCGAGCAGAAGACGGTCGAGGTCTAAGGCGGCAATGCAGCTTGTTCCCTACATGCTGGCCGCTTTGGCTGTTGGAATCGTGGTGTCGTTTCAGCCGCCGATGAACGGGATGCTGGCAAGGTCGGTCGGCAGTGCCTACGGCGCGGCTGCGGTTTCGATCGGTATCGCCTTCGCCAGCATCCTGTTGCTCATTCTCGTGGCCGGGCATGGCGAGATCAGCCGTAGGACGCTCGGCAGCGTACCTTGGTGGGTTTACCTCTCCGGCACGATCGGCGCGGCTTTCGTCGCTGCCGGGGCCGCGATTGCGCCCGTGACCGGCGGGCTGGTCTTTTTCATTTGTATCGTCGCGGGGCAGTTGATCGGCTCGATGCTGGTGGATCATTTCGGGGCTTTCGGCCTTGAGGTGCGGGTCATGTCACCGCTGAGGCTTCTGGGGCTCGCGATGGTTTTGGGAGGCGCCGTCCTGGTGAGTCGGAGCTGAACCGGCCCGTTTGAATGGTATTTCATCTGAACGCGCAATCGATTGCGCTTAGGTAAAACACAGTTGCGAACACGTGGGAGCCAGGCTCATCGGCCGGTACGCGTATCGCAAGGAGGAGGTAAGACAATGAATCGTGCCCTGACCCCGAACCTTTTGACGCCGCAGGATCTTGACCAGCACTGGCGCTGGGAAGGACGTTTGCCTGCGTGGGGGCATACGTCTGTCGATTTCGAGCGTCGTGTCGACCATGACCGGCTGCGGCGTTACCGGCTGGCCCGCACGCGCCAGGCGCTGCAGGCGTCGCCGGCGGGCACGCTGCTGTTGTTCGACGTGAATAACATCCGCTACGTGTCGTCGACCAAGATCGGCGAGTGGGAACGGGACAAGATGTGCCGGTTCTGCCTGCTGACAGGCGACGATTCCCCTTACGTGTGGGACTTCGGCTCCGCAGCTTACCACCACAAGAAGTTCTCCGACTGGTTGGAGCCGGACCACTGCCGGGCCGGTGTGGTCGGCATGCGCGGAACGATCCCGCCGGAATTCGGCCTGATGCGCAAATACGCCAAGGAGATCGCGGGGCTGATCCGCGATGCCGGGATGGCGGACATGCCGGTCGGGGTCGACTATGCGGAAACGGCCATGTTCCATGCTTTGCAGGAAGAAGGCCTCAACGTTATCGACGGCCAGCAGATCATGCTGTCGGCGCGCGAGATCAAGAACTGGGACGAGATCCAGCTTTTGACCCAGGCGGCTTCCATGGTCGACGGCGTTTATCACATGATCTACGAGGAGCTGAAGCCGGGCATTCGCGAGAACGACATCGTCGCGATGTCGAACAAGATGCTCTACGAGATGGGCTCCGACGATGTGGAGGCGATCAACGCGATCTCCGGCGAGCGCTGCAATCCGCATCCGCACAACTTCACCGACCGCTACTTCCGCCCCGGCGACCAGGCCTTCTTCGACATCCTGCAGTCCTATCAGGGCTACCGGACCTGCTACTACCGGACCTTCAACATCGGCCGGGCGACGCCGGCCCAGCACGATGCCTATGTGAAGGCGCGCGAATGGATCGATGCGTCCATTGCCATGATCAAGCCGGGCGTGTCGACCGACAAGGTCGCCGAGGTCTGGCCGAAGGCGGAGGAGTTCGGGTTCCCGAGCGAGGAGGCGGCCTTCGGGTTGCAGTTCGGCCACGGGCTGGGCCTGGCGCTGCACGAACGTCCGATCATCTCAAGGGCGGTCTCCCTCGACCACCCCATGGAGATCAGGACGGGAATGGTGTTCGCGCTGGAGACCTATTGCCCGGCTTCGGACGGCTATTCGGCCGCGCGGATCGAGGAGGAGGTCGTGGTGACCGACACGGGCTGCGAGGTGATCTCGCTGTTCCCGGCCGAAGAGCTTCCGATCGCCAACCGCTACTGAGTAATCCAACCGACATCTGGAAGGTCCGGCCGGCTCAGAAGGCCGGACCCGTTTGCGGGAGTTTATCATGGCAGCCAAAGCAGCCAGAAAATCCAAATCCAATACTGAAAGCTATCTGCGCATGTACCGGCAGATGGTGCGCATCCGCGCGTTTGAGGACAATGCCAACCAGCTGTATCTGTCGGCGAAGATGCCGGGCCTGACGCACATGTATTCCGGCCAGGAGGCGGTGGCTGTGGGCATCTGCGAGGCGCTAGAGGATACGGACTATATCACCTCCACCCACCGCGGCCATGGCCATTGCGTCGCCAAGGGCGCGGAGTTCAGGCAGATGTTCTGCGAACTCCTGGGCAAGGAGGAAGGCTATTGTCGGGGCAAGGGCGGTTCGATGCATATCGCCGACCAGAGCCACGGCAATCTCGGCGCCAACGCCATCGTCGGCGGCTCCACCGGCATTGCCACCGGTGCCGCACTCACCGCCAAGTACCTGAAGACCGGAGCGGTTGCCGTCTGCTTCTTCGGCGACGGCGCGACCGCGCAGGGGCTTTTGTACGAGGTGATGAACATGGCCTCGCTGTGGAAGCTTCCCGTCATCTATGCCTGCGAGAACAACGGCTATTCGGAATATACCAAAACGGATGAGATCGCCGCCGGCTCCCTTACGGAACGGGCGAAAGCGTTCGGAATGGAGGCCTTCCATGTGGATGGCCAGAACGTGCTGGCAGTGAACGAGCTCACCCAGGATCTGGTGGCGCGCGCCCGCAAGGGCGAAGGCCCGTTCTTCGTGGAACTTGAGACCTACCGCTATCACGGCCACCATGTGGGCGACATCAACCGGACCTACTACCGCTCCAAGGAAGAAGAAGCGGAGTGGAAGGAGAAGCGCGATCCGATCGTCAACTTCGGTAAGTGGCTGACGGCGCAAAAGATTGTGACGGCCGACGATCTTGCCGCGATCGACACGGAGGTGAAGGCGGCTGCCAAGGCGGCCGTCGATTACGCCCTTGACGCCAAGTATCCGGATGCGTCGGAAGTGACCATGCATGTCTATGCGGAGGCGTCCTGATGCGCGAGATCACGCTCTCCCAGGCGGTCAACGAGGCGATCGCGGAAGAAATGCGCCGGGATCCGAAGATTTTCCTGATCGGCGAGGACGTCGCCGAAGCCGGGACCCCGTTCAAGGTGCTCTCCGGCCTCGTGGAGGAGTTCGGCACCGAGCGGATCATCGACACGCCGATCTCCGAGCCTGGATTCATGGGTATGGCGGTCGGGGCCGCCATGACCGGGTCGCGGCCGATCGTCGACCTGATGTTCGGCGATTTTCTGTTCCTGGTAATGGACCAGCTCTGCAACCAGGCGGCCAAGACCCATTACATGTCCGGCGGCAAACTGAAGGTGCCGCTGGTTCTTCGGACCAATCTGGGCGCCACCCGGCGCTCCGCCGCCCAGCATTCGCAGTCCTTGCATGCGCTGGTCGCCCATATTCCGGGGCTGAAGGTGGCGTTGCCGTCGTCGGCCTATGAAGCCAAGGGTCTGTTGAAGACGGCGATCCGGGACGACAACCCGGTCGTCATCTTCGAAGACAAGCTGATGTACAACGACAAGGCACCGGTGCCGGAGGAGGAATATCTTCTTCCCTTCGGCCAGGCAGCGGTCCTGCGGGAGGGCAAGGACGTGACGCTGGTGGCGACCTCCTCCATGGTTCAGGTGTGTCAGAAGGCGGCGGAGCTTTTGGAAACAGACGGGATCTCGGCGGAGGTGATCGACCCGCGCACGATCGTGCCGCTGGATGAAGACACAATCGTCGGCTCGGTGAAGAAGACCAGCCGTGCGGTTGTGGTCGACGAGGGGCACCAGAGCTACGGGGTAACGGCAGAGATTGCCGCGCGGATTGCCGACAAGGCCTTCTATCACCTGGATGCCCCGGTGCAGCGCATCGGCGCCATGGACGTGCCGGTGCCATTCTCGCCTGCACTGGAAGACCTGACCGTGCCGGCGCCGGAAAAGGTCGCCGAGCGCGCGCGCAAACTCTGTCGGGGGGAGATCTGATCATGGCCCATGACGTGATCATGCCCGCCCTCGGCATGGCGCAGGAGACCGGGTTGATCCTGGCCTGGCGTAAGAGCCCGGGCGATGCGGTCAAGGCCGGCGACGTGCTGATGGAGGTGGAGACCGACAAGGCGGCGATGGAGGTCGAGGCCCAGGCGGACGGATTCCTGAGCGAAGTGCGCGCGGAGGAAGGCGCGGAAGTGCCTGTCGGCGAGGTGATCGCGGTAATCTCCGACAGTGCCGACGACGTCAAGGCGACGCCCAAAAAGCAGGAAGAGCCCAAACAGGAGGCGGCGCCAAAAGACGCCCCGAAAGTGGAAGCTCCCCGGAAGGACGCGCCGAAGCAGGAGGCTGCCCCCGCACCGAAGGCCGAGCCGGCTCCTCAATCAGCTAAGATGGCAGTCCCAAAGGCACCTGCAGACCAGCCGGTTAACGGCAAGGTGCTGGCCTCGCCCAAGGCAAAGCGCCTTGCACAGGACCGCGGACTCGATCTGACCCGTCTGGCAAAGGCCGGCCATCCCCAGCCGTACCGTGTGGCGGATCTGGAGGTGCTGGCTGCCATGCCCGGAGCGGGAGGGACTTCAAGCGCCGGGTCTGCCGGGACCGACCGGCTGATGGCGCGCGCACGGGTCATGGCGGAGGCCTTCGACGGCTTCTGCGGATGGCTTGCCACCGAGAGCAAAATTGGGGGCGAAGCGGACACGGATGTAGGCAGGGTGTTGGCGTCGTTTGCCGCCGGCAGCCTGCGGTCTGTCACCGGGGCTGCCGATCTCACCGTGCGGGTCATGACCCCGCGCAAGCAGCCGAGGACCTATGCGGATCCGGATCTGGCCGGGCTGACCCGACTGTCGGCCTCGGAGGCGGAACCTGAGCCGGATCTGTTCGTTTACGACCTGACGGCAACCCGTCTGACCCATGCGGAGCTTGCGGCAGCCCATGCGCCGACCTTGACCGTGGCCCGCGACGGGGTCAGGCTGGTCGTCACCCTGGCGGCCTCTCCCGACCGGCTCGATGACGAGGCCCTGATTGCCTGTCTCGACGCCTTTGCCGGGCGGCTGGAAGAGCCGCTAAGACAGCTTCTCTGATTTATAAGGACAAGTTCCATGAACAAACCTGCTTTGAATATCGATGCGCAGCAGTTTTTGTCCGATCTCTATATTAATGGAGACTGGCGTGCCGGCGCCGGCGGGGAGCGCTTCGACGTGCTCAACCCGGCAACCGAAGAGGTGCTGACATCGGTTGCGTCCGCTGAGATCGCCGATGCCGATGCCGCCCTTGACGCAGCCGAAGCCGCCTTTGCCGATTGGTCAGCGCGCAAGCCGCGCGAGCGGTCCGAAATCCTGCGCAAGTGCTTCGAGCTGATGACCGCCCGTCTCGACGACTTCGCCAAACTGATCACCCTGGAAAACGGTAAGGCGGGGGTCGATGCCAGGGGAGAGGCGGCCTATTCGGCGGAGTTCTTCCGCTGGTTTGCCGAAGAAGCGGTGCGCGCCGACGGTCTGATCACCCATGCGCCGGCCTCCGGGGCGCGGATCATCGTCCAGCACAAGCCGGCCGGTATCGCGGTTCTGGTGACGCCCTGGAACTATCCGGCCGCCATGGGCACCCGCAAGATCGCACCGGCGCTCGCCGCCGGCTGCCCGGTGATCATCAAGCCCGCTTCGGAAACCCCGCTCACCATGCTCGCGCTGATGCCGCTTCTGGAAGAGGCGGGCGTGCCGAAGGGCCTTGTCAACGTGCTGCCGTCGAAAAAGACCGGCGCGCTGGTCGACCACATGCTGCACGACCCGCGTGTCCGGGTGGTCTCCTTTACCGGCTCCACCCAGGTCGGGCGCAAGCTCCTGCATTCGGCCGCCGACAATGTGCTCAAGCCCGCCATGGAGCTTGGCGGCAACGCACCGCTGATCGTGTTCGAGGACGCCGACATCGATATCGCGGTCGAGGGCGCCATGCTGGCCAAGATGCGCAACCTGGGCGAGGCCTGCACGGCGGCAAACCGGATCTATGTGCATGAGGCGGTCGCCGACGCCTTTGCCGACAAGATGACTGCCGCCATGGCCGGGCTGAAGATGGGCAACGGCCTGGACCCGGATGTGGACGTCGGACCGCTGGTCAATGCGGACACGCGCGACAAGGTCGCCGCCTTCGTTGACGACGCGGTTCAAAAAGGCGCGAAGGTGCTCCTCGGCGGCAAGGCGCCGGGCGGCACGGGCTTCTTCTATCCGCCGACGGTAATGACCGATGTGCCGATTAATGCCGACTGCGTTCATGACGAGATCTTCGGGCCGGTCGCGGCGATCCAGACCTTCACCGACCAGGAAGACGTCATCAGGAGGGCCAACGACACGGAGTACGGGCTGGTGGCATATGTCTTCTCCGAAGACATGAAGCGGGCACTGCAGGTCTGCGAGCGGCTCGATTACGGCATGGTCGGCCTCAACCGGGGGCTTGTCTCCGATCCTGCGGCGCCCTTTGGCGGCACCAAGCAGTCGGGCCTCGGCCGGGAGGGCGGCCACGAGGGTATGCTGGAGTTCATGGAAACCCAGTATATCTCCGCGAGCTGGTAAGGAGCCTGCCTTGAACACGGTCATCGCCAGTCCTTCCGTCCGTGCCCTTGCCGCGCGCAAGGGCATCGACCTCAACGATCTCGGGCGGAGCCTTGGCCGGGAGACGCTGGCGCGCGAAGATGTGGAAGGCACTAGTGGTGGCGGGGCGTCCGCCGCCGCTTCTCCCTCTGCGGACACCGCCTACTGGGACGTGGACCATAGCCAGTACGGTCCGGTGCGCGAGGAACCGATGTCCCGGTTTGCGCAAGTTGCGGCGAAGAACCTCGCCGCCGCCAATGCGCTGATCCCCCAGGTCACCCATCACGACGAGGCCGATGTCTCCGCCATCGAGGCCTTCCGGCAATCCCTGAAGGACGAGGCGTCCGAGGCGGGCGTGAAGCTCACGGCCCTTGCCTTCCACGTCAAGGCGCTCAGCCACTGCCTGCGCACATTCGAGACCTTCAACGCTTCCCTCAGCGCGGATGGCAAAAAGCTCATCCTCAAGGATTACGTTCACATCGGCATTGCCGTCGACACGGCTTACGGCCTCACCGTACCGGTCATCCGCAACGCCGACCGGAAGGGTCTCTTTGCCATTGCTCAAGACATCGCAGATCTCGCCGCCAAGGCCCAGGCGCGCAAGCTGCCGCCCGGTGCCTTCGGCGGCGCCTCCATGTCGATCTCGAACCTTGGCGGCATCGGCGGCATCGGCTTTACCCCGATCGTCAATCCGCCCGAAGTCGCCATTCTCGGCATTACAAAGGCCAGAATTCAGCCGGTCTGGAATGGGGAGGTCTTTGTGCCAAAGCCTATGGTGCCGCTCGATCTCTCCTACGATCACCGCGTCATCAACGGGGCAGACGCGGCACGCTTCCTCAGCCAGTATGCTAGCCTGATCAGCGAGCCCAGACGCTTGATGCTCTGATCGTCTAGCAGAATGTAAAAAGTCGCCGGGAGGAACAGGGGTGACTGAGACAAATGTCACGTTTTGCGTAAACGGGGAGGACAGGACGGTTTCCGGCCGGTCCGACATACCGCTCCTTTATGCCTTGCGGGAGGAACTGGGGCTCAAGGGAACCCGGTTCGGGTGTGGCGATGCAGCCTGCGGTGCCTGCACCGTCATTATGGATGGCAGGGCGGTAACCTCCTGTGACCTGCCAATATCCGCAGTGGCGGGGAAATCGGTCGAGACAGTCGAAAGTCTCGACACGGATCCACCGCATCCGCTGATCGCTGCGGCGATCGCTCAGCAGGCGGGCCAGTGCGGTTATTGCCTGCCGGGAATTCTCATGGCCGCCAAGGCCTTGCTTGACCGGAACAAACATCCGGGTCGAGCAGAAATCATCGCCGCACTCGACGGCAATCTGTGCCGCTGCGGGACCCACACAAGGATCATTCGCGCAATAGAGCAGGCGGCTGGAACGATGGCGGAGGCGGGCGAATGAGTGCGTCCAAACCTCCAATGCCGCTCACTGCCGCGCCGCTGATCAGCGATTGGATCCGGGTTTCGCCAAACGGTGAGATAACGGTGCTTTCCGGGCGGGTCGAACTCGGCCAGGGCAGCGGATCGGCAATCTGCCGGATGGCCGCCGATGAACTCGGCTGCGCGGCTGTAGCACTCACACTTGAGGCTGGACATACGGGACTGACGCCGAATGAGGGGTTCACGGCGGGCAGCATGTCGATCTCCGGTGGCGGTCAGGCCGTCAGATGGGCCGCATCGGCTTTTCGGAACCTCGTCCTGAAAGCGGCTTGCCAACGCTTGGGGTGCGAGGTCGAAGATCTCGATCTAAGCAACGGATTTGTCCTCAAGGATGACGTTCCAACGGACCTGACGATTGGCGAACTGGTCGGGGATCTTGCTCTTGATCAGCCAGTTGTCGAGTGGGCCGTGCCGCTGACGCATGAAAAAAAGCGTTTCGCTGCGGGTGCGCTTCGGCTGGACCTGAAGGAGCGGCTTACCGGCGCCCCCTTCGTTCATGACATGGAACGGCCCGGTATGCTTTACGGCAAGCCGCTGCATCCGCCGAGCATGACGGCGGTGCTGGAAGACCTCGATCTGGAGGCGCTGAAAGCCCGACCGGGAGTGGTTTCGGCGGTCCGTGACGGCAGTTTTATCGGCATTGTGGCCGAAACGGAGGTGGAAGCCATCGCCGCTGCCCGTTGGGCGCGGGCGCGCGCCAGATGGGTCGACCGGGCGCAGGCGCCGAACGACCCGATACAAGCGATCGGGACGTCTACGGAGCCTGCGGATGTCGTGGTGCAGAACGGGAAGATCAACGGCGCGGAAGGGCGGCAGTTCGAAACCACCGTTTCGCGGCCGTATCTGCATCATGGATCCATCGGACCTTCGGCTGCGGTCGCGGAATGGCAGGGTGAGGAACTATCGGTCTGGTGCCACAGCCAGGGCGTCTATCAGCTTCGGTCCGCGCTCGGCATGGTGTTCAGGCAACCTGAAGAACGGATATTTGTGATCCATCGTCCCGGGGCCGGTTGTTATGGACACAATGGAGCCGACGATGCGGCGCTCGACGCGGCGCTGATGGCGAAGTCCGTTCCCGGCCGACCGGTCAAAGTGGTTTGGAGCCGCAGGGACGAATTCCAGTCCGCGCCCATGGGGCCGGGGATGGTGACGCAGTGCGCGGCGACGGTCGGGGATGACGGCAGGATCTCGTCCATGCGCATCGAGGTGAATTCGGCCCCCCATGCCAATCGGCCCGGCGTCAACGGAACACCGAATTTGCGTGCGGCAGCCTATCTGGAAAATCCCATGACGCCAGCGCCGTCAACGGACATTCCGCTTGCACGCGGAGGCGGAGCTGACCGTAACGCGGTCCCGATTTACGCGATCCCGAATCTCGAAGTCTCCAAACGGATCGTCCATTCCCTGCCTTACCGGTCGTCATCGCTGCGCGGACTTGGCGCCTACACGAATGTCTATGCGATCGAGACGCTGATGGACGAGATCGCATCGGAGCTTGGGATGGATCCGGTTGTCTTCCGTCTTGCCCATCTGGAAGACGAGCGCGCCAAGACGGTGATCGAGGCCGTCGACGATTGCGCCGGATCCTGGCGCGCCCAGGCATCCGAACCGGGCATCGGCTGGGGCCTGGGGTTCGCGCGGTACAAGAACACGGCGGGCTATTGCGCCGTCATGGCTCGTGTCGAGATCGATCAGGAGATCCGCGTGACTGACGTCTATGCGGCGGCCGATATCGGAGAGGTCATCAGCCGGGACGGCGCCCTTAACCAGATCGAAGGCGGGATCCTTCAGTCCATGAGCTGGACCCTGAAGGAAGCCGCCCGGCTGGAAGGCAGTCAGGTCGCCGCCGAAAGCTGGCTCGACTATCCGATCCTGAAATTCTCCGATGTGCCGAACCTCTCTGTCCGCCTTCTGGAACCGCCCGATGAACCGCCGCTCGGCTGTGGCGAAATTTCACAAGGGCCGACCGCTGCGGCACTGGGCAACGCGGTTCGTTCCGCCCTCGGTGTGACGGTCCGGGACCTGCCCCTGACCCGGGACCGGGTGATGCAGGCACTTTTCTGAAAGCATCGCTTTACCCAACCAACGGAGAAAGAAACTTAGCCGGCGCGATGTGTGGTATCCTTTGAACGGTGGCATAAGCCACCAGGAAACGACGGGAGGGCATCATGCATCAGACGTCTCCTTACAAGCATTCGCTTATTCTCCGGAACTTCGGTCATTGCGACCGCTGCATGAAGAAGGCGCTTATGTCTTCCTTATGCGCCTGGGGCGTATTTGCACTGGTTTCGTCGACCGGCGCATATCCGACCCTTGCACTGGCAGCAGCCCTGATTGCCTGCGGGGCAAGCCTGCTCTGGTTCGCCCATCTGACCGGTTACGCCTTGCGGGCGACACGGTCGTTGAAGGCGGTCCCTGTTGACCCTACCGGCAGGCGCAGAACACTTGGTCTGATGGTCCGGGCAGCGGGTATCGGTATGCTGGCTTCCGTCCCGGTGACCTTGCTGCCGACGGCCGCGGCTGCTTTCTGCGGGCAATGCACGAAAAATGCCGATTGCGGTTATGGCTTCAGCTGCAAGAACACGGCGCCGGTCAATTCCGGCAAGGTGTGCAACGAATGCGTTGAAGACTAACGGACGCAAGGCGTCCTTAGCCTGATTACTGAGGCGATGGCGATTCCTGAAACGAACCGAGCGTGCGCCCAAGGGCGCGCCGCAGGAGGAAATGTGTTGCTCTGAATTTACCCGCATCCGTAACCGAATCCGTTTAATCTGAAGCTGAGGCATCGGCAGGAGTGACCTATGCCCGCAGATTGCCGACGGAAAGAGGGGAGGGAATATGGATCAGGACCTTTTCGAAAAGGGTTTGGCAAAACGCAAGGCAACTCTCGGCGGCGAATATGTCAACAAGGCCTTTGAAAACGCCGGTGATTTCAACCTTCCCTTTCAGGAAGCGATGACCGCCTGGTGCTGGGGTTTCGGCTGGGGCGACGAGACGATCGATGCCAAGACCCGATCCATGATGAACCTCGCAATGATCGGAGCGCTCGGCAAGATGCATGAGTGGGAAACCCATTGCCGGGGTGCGCTCAACAACGGCGTGTCGAAAGAGGAGATCCGGGCGATCGTCCACGTGGTCGGTATCTACTGCGGCGTGCCGCAGGCCATGGAGTGTTTCCGGGTAGCCACCAAGGTGCTTAAGGAAAACGACCTGCTCTAGGAGGATGTACCGATTAGAGCTGGCCCGGGATCTGGTCTATACCTCCGGCTCTTGAAGCGTTTGCGGTGCGACCTACTTGCGTCGTGAGCCGCTTGCGGCTACCGAAGCAGACCCGTTCCCATATCCTCACAACGCATAAGCCCGTATTCATGATTGTCGACAGCCACTGCCACCTTGATTTTCCCGATTTCGACGGCGAGCGGGACGAATTGATCGCCCGCGCCCATGAGGCGGGGGTCGATCTGATGGTGACGATCTGTACCAGGATACGGAAGTTCGATCAGGTGCGGGCGGTCGCGGAAGCCTATGACAATGTCTATTGTTCGGTCGGCACCCATCCGCACAGTGCTGGAGAAGAGCGCGGCATCCCGGTAGAGGAGATCGTCGCGCTCACCAATCACCCGAAGGTGGTGGCGATCGGCGAAGCCGGGCTTGACTATTTTTACGACAAGGCGCCTCGGGACGCACAGGCCGAAGGTTTGCGCATCCATATCGATGCCGCGCGCAAGACGGGCCTGCCGCTCGTCATTCATTCGCGGGACGCCGACGAGGACATGGCCGCCATCCTGCGCGAGGAAATGGGGAAGGGGGCCTTCCCGGCCCTTCTGCATTGTTTTTCCTCCGGACGCGATCTTGCCCTGGCCGGCATCGAGCTCGGTCTCTACGTTTCCTTTTCCGGGATCCTGACCTTCAAGCGCTCCGAGGAACTGCGGGAAATCGCAAAAGATCTCCCGGCCGACCGACTTCTGGTCGAGACGGATGCGCCCTATCTGGCGCCCCAGCCAAAGCGGGGCAAGCGCAACGAACCGGCCTATACGGCCATGACCGCGGCGGTTCTTGCCGAAACCCGGGGCGTTTCTTTAGAGGAAATGGCGGATCAAACGACGGAGAATTTCTTCCGGCTGTTTTCGAAGGTGCCGAAACCGGCGCACCTGCAGGCGAGCGCAGAATGAGCGGGGAACTTACGGTCACCATCCTCGGTTGCGGGTCGTCCGGCGGCGTGCCCCGGATCGGCAACGACTGGGGCGCATGCGATCCGGCGGAACCGAAAAACCGGCGCAGTCGCTGTTCCATCCTGATCGAACAGACAGGTGAAAACGGCAAGACCACCGTTCTGGTGGACACCGGTGCCGATATGCGCCAGCAGCTTCTTGATGCCGATGTGCAGCATCTGGATGCGGTTCTCTACACCCATCCGCATGCGGATCATCTTCACGGTATCGACGATCTCCGGGCCCTGACGATCAGGCATCGCCAGCGCATACCTGTCTATATGGATGCCCAGACGTTTCAAAAAGCTCTCGGCGCCTTCGACTATTGTTTCACGACACCGCATGGCTCGTCTTATCCGCCGATCCTCGAGCGGCACGAACTCGTGGCTTACGAGGAATGCGTGATCGATGGGGCAGGCGGACCGATCCGGTTTCTGCCCCTGGAAGTCGAACACGGGGAAATCAAGTCGTTGGGATTTCGGTTCGGCGGGATTGCCTATCTCCCGGACGTATCGGATATCCTGGAGCAGTCGCACGAAGGCTTCTCCGATCTGGATGTCTTCATTGTAGACGCGCTGCGCAGAACGCCGCACCCGAGCCATTTCTCGCTGGATGATGCCCTGGCCTGGATCGATTATCTGAAGCCGAAGACAGCCGTGCTGACCAACCTGCACAACGATATGGATTACGCCACTTTATGCGGAGAACTGCCGGATCATGTCGTTCCGGCTTATGACGGCATGCAGATTGAGGCCAAGGCCTGAGTTGCCAGACATTTACCGGTCAGGGCTTTGAACTGCCGGTACCATAGGCCGCCAGTATCATCTGCACCGCCGATTCCACAGTTGCGTTGATTTCTTCCTGTGCTGGCATGTGGCCCGGATGGAACATGGCTCTTTTTCCGATCCGTGAGCTGCACAGATCCATGAACTGGCAGGCAGCCAGCTCTGTATCGGGGCAATTCAGCTCGCCGCTTTCGACATATTTTTCCAAAAAGCGGCCGAAGGTTTCCATGCCCTTCTTCGGGCCGGCGTCATAAAGCAGCGCACCGAATTCGGGAAATTTTTCGATCGCTCCGATGACCATTCGGATCGTCGACAGTCTTTCGGCATTAAACATCTGTTCGATAAAGACACGGCCGATTTTGGTCAGGGAATCGTGCAGATTGCCTTCGCCGGCGGCGCAATCGAGAAGAGCTTCCGCCTGTTTCATACGGTCTTTCAGGATCAATTCCCGAAACAGGGCTTCCTTGCCGGGGAAATAGACGTAGAGCGTGCCCTTGGAAACACCCGCTGTCCGGGCGATCTGGTCCATGGAGGCTCCATCGTAGCCGTGAGACAGAAATACCTCGCGTGCACCGTTCAGGATCTGCCGGCATTTGGCCGTGTCCGGGCGGGGAGTGATCTTTTCGTCTACGGTTTCGTCGATTTGCGTCACGTCACGGCGGTCCATTCGTTGGGTTTCCGATAGCGCGGAAACAGGTTCGCCAAGTCTACCGTCTCAAACTGCCGGAATAAAGCGAAGCCGAAGCGGTGCCGCGTCGCCGGTCGTTAAAGCCTCCAAAAATTTTTGGTTCAGCCGATTGCGCCGCACAATTCAATTGCGTATATAGTATTGACCGAACCGTTCAGTCAATATTTTTGAGTTTGGCGGCCATCCGTTCGGAAATAGCGACAAGGGTATTCATCTGTGAGCACAGAGACGCAAGACGCCGAGGCGCCCGCTACAGCGGCTGGAGCCACCACGGGTCACAAGGCCGTGGAGCCCGCTGAAACAAAGGTGGCCGCGACTGTCCCCACGAAGCCGAAGAAAAAGGCGAGGCGCAGGATCATCCTGCTGGTGCTTCTGACTGCGGCTCTTTCCGGCGGGGCCTACGAGGGACATGCGTGGTGGACGCACGGCCGGTTTATTGAATCGACCGACGATGCCTATGTGAATGCGGATATCACCGTCATTCTGTCCAAGGTCTCGGGTTATGTTTCCGAAGTCGAACAGGATGACAACGCCTTTGTGCGGAAAGGGGATATCCTGTTCCGCATCGATGACGGCGACTACCGTCTGGCAGTTGAAGCCGCGCGCAACAGTCTCTCCTCCGCCCAGGCGACGGTCGACCGGATTGCCGAACAGATCAAGGCCGCCGAAGTCTCGATCAGCGAAGCAAAGGCAGGTCTGCTTGCCGCGCAAGCAGCCAAAGAAGACACCGACCTGACTTTTGACCGCAGGACCAAGCTGACGATCAACAACGTCATCAGTCAGGCGAGCCTCGATTCAGCGCGCACAGCGCAGAAAAGCGCGGATGCGAATGTCCAGAAGGCGGCGGCTGCCATCGATCTTGCGAGAGCCAATGTCGAGGTTCTGAAAAGTCAGAAACAAGAAGCCGAGCAGGCCGTAAAATCGGCCGAGACAGCGCTGGAAAAGGCGAAGCGGGATCTCGGCTTCACGATCGTGAAGGCGCCAGTCGACGGTATTCTTGGCAACCGTGCCGCACAGGTCGGTTCCTTCCTTCAGGCTGGAACCCGCGTCGCGGCCATCGTTCCAATCAGCGAAGCCCATGTGGATGCGAACTTCAAGGAAACACAGCTCGGCAAGATTTATCCCGGTGCGGAAGTGCATATGTCCGTTGATGCCTATCCGGGCCAGGTCCTGACCGGCCGTGTGGAAAGCATCTCGCCGGCGACCGGTTCGGTTTTCAGCCTGCTTCCGTCCGAAAATGCAACCGGTAACTTCACCAAGGTCGTTCAGCGGGTTCCCGTGAAGATCGAGGTCGATCCGGATGATGCAAGGACCCATCCCTTGCGCGCCGGCATGTCCGTAATTGTCGAAGTGGATACGCGGACCGGATCCCCCGCATCCGATGGTGCCCAAGTGGCGCTTCGGCAATAAAAGGCCGCCCCGGCATGGCAAACACCGCGGCTCAGGGTCATCCGGATCAGGTCATCACCGGACGCAGGCTGTTTACCTTCCTGTGCATGGTTTTCGGCATGTTCATGGCGATCCTGGACATCCAGATCGTGTCCGCGTCCCTGCCCGAAATCCAGTCGGGCCTGAGCGCGTCCCAGGATGATATCGCATGGGTCCAGACGGCCTATCTGATCGCCGAAGTGATCATGATCCCGCTTTCCGGATATCTGTCGCGGATGCTGTCGACACGCTGGATGTTTGCCATGTCGGCGGCCGGCTTTACCCTCATGAGCATGATGTGCGCGACCGCCTCGACGATTGAGGAAATGATCGTCTGGCGGGCGCTGCAGGGTTTTATCGGCGGGGGGATGATCCCGACGGTTTTCGCCTCCGCCTATACCATCTTTCCCCGTGAGAAGTTCAGCGTCGTGTCGCCCATTATCGGTCTTGTTGCGACCCTTGCGCCGACGATCGGTCCAACGCTTGGCGGATACCTGACCGAATGGGCTTCCTGGCACTGGCTGTTCCTGATCAACGTGATCCCGGGGATTTTCGTGACAATCGCCGCGGTCACGCTGATCGACTTCGACAAGCCTGATTGGTCTCTGTTCAAGCATTTCGATTGGATCGGGTTCGCTGCCATGGCGATCTTTCTGGGGTCGTTGGAATTCGTTCTGGAGGAAGGCTCCGGGGAAGACTGGTTCCAGAGCGAGGAAATTCTGCTGTTCAGCATGGCGACCGTTATCGGTGCCGCGGTGTTCTTCTGGCGGGTGTTCACCGTGCGCGAGCCCGTGGTCGATCTGCGCGCCTTCTCCAACCGGAATTTCACCATCGGCTGCATCTTCAGCTTCACGATGGGGATCGGCCTTTACGGGCTGACCTACCTTTATCCGGTCTATCTCAGTTCGGTCCGGGACTACAGTTCGCTGCAGATCGGAGAGACCATGTTCGTTTCCGGTGCGGCCATGTTTCTGACGGCGCCGATCGCCGGACGCATGATGAGCATGATGGACCCGCGGATCATGATGGCCATCGGATTCACCGGTTTCGGGATCGGTACCTGGATGGTGACCGGCCTGACCCATGACTGGGATTATTGGGAATTGTTCGTACCGCAGATCCTGCGCGGCTGTTCCCTTATGATCTGCATGGTGCCGATCAACAACATCGCCCTTGGCGTGCTGCCGCCGGCGATGATCAAGAATGCCTCGGGCCTGTTCAACCTGACCCGGAACCTGGGCGGAGCCGTCGGTCTTGCAGTTATCGGCACGATGCTCACCAACCGGCAGGATTTCCACTATGCGCGTCTGGCGGAAAGCGTCAACTGGGCGCGTCCGGTCGTGAATGAAACCCTGACCATGATGAGCCATGCCTATTCGGCGCTCGGCAATCTGGCCGAAACCGCCGGGTTGAAAACGCTGTCGGGAATCGTGACTCGCGAGGCGATCGTTATGTCGTTTTCGGACGTGTTCCTGTTGCTGACGACGCTTTTCGTCGGCTTGGTTTTCGCGCTTGTCCTGGTAGAAAAACCGGCGGCGGCCGGTGCAGGCGGTGGCGGACACTAGCGAATCCGACCTGTCCCCGATAGGCTGACCGGATGGTAGAGACGGGCGATCCAAGCGATGACGAAGGTGGCCAGCGAGGCCGGCGAAATCGGGCTGCCCAAAGAAAGTACAAGCTGCCGACGGAAGAACGTCTGACGAGAGCGGCTGTTCACTATCTGGACCGTTATGCGTCTTCTCTGGAAAATCTTCGGAATGTCCTGAGCCGCAAGGTGAAGCGTGCAGCGACCGCCAATGGCCGTACTCCGGATGAATTCCAGGACATAATTGACCGGGTCGTAGAGAAATGCCAACGGGCCGGGATGGTCGATGACAGGACCTATGCGGAAACGAAATTGTCCGGCTTGCGGCGGCGCGGGCGCTCGAAGCGGCAGATCGAGGCGACGCTGGCCGCTAAGGGGGTCGATCGCAATCTGATCGCAACCGTCATTGAGCAGGACGGTACGTCAGAACTGGAAGCTGCCCTGACTTACGCACGGCGGCGCCGGCTGGGGCCCTGGCGGACAGGGGGGCAACGTGAGGAGCGCCGGGAGAAGGATATGGCGGCGCTTTGCCGGGCCGGATATCCGTATGATATTGCGCGCAAGGTGATCGATGCTGCGGACGACGGGGAGGCGACATCCGCAGCCTTTTGATGCCTTACGCCGCCTGGCTGGACTTGTCCGCTGCGGGCGTTCGGAGTGTTTTCAGGGCTCCGGCCCATTTGTCGAGCTCGGCAAGCATATCGGTCGCGCCTTTTTCGTGAAGCTCGTTGGCATTGAAGCCATTTTCGTCCAGAAACTCGCCATAGCCCGGAATTGTCACGGCCTCGGGCACAGGAACCACCTTCAGGGCGCTCAGCATCGGCTTGAGCGACTGAACGCCACGCAATCCGCCGGAAACGCCGCCGTATGAGACGAAACCGGCCGGTTTATAGGCCCATTCCTTCGAGAGATAGGTCAACGCATTGATGAGCGAAGCCGGTGCGGTGTGATCATATTCGGGCATGACGAAGACATAGGCATCGCCCTTGTTGATGGTTTCGCTCCAGCGCTTGGTATGGTCATGCTCATATTTCTGCATGACCGGATGGTGCGGCTCGTCAAAGACAGGCAGATCGAACTCGGAAATGTCTACAACATCTATCTCGAAGTCGCTGTTATTGCTTGCATATTTTGCAAACCAACGCCCCATCTCCGGGCCTTTGCGGCCTGGTCGGGTGCTGGCCAGGATGACTTGCAGACGTAGCGGCATGGCTTTTCCTTCCTTTTGGTATAAAATTGATACTTAGGAACGAATAAGTACTGGAATGCTGCAATGCAAGAAGGAACACATCTGGACCTTGGGCACATACATGTTACCGGCGGCTGCAAGCGGATTACACCGATTCTGGCGCGTATCGGCGACAAATGGACGTTGCTGATCGTCTGTATCCTGGCAAACGGCCCAATGCGGTTCAGCGAGCTGAAACGCCGGATCAACGGCATCTCGCAGCGCATGCTGACATTCTCGCTGCGCGGGCTTGAACGAAACGGGCTGGTGTCGCGGACTGTTTATCCGTCGGTGCCGCCACATGTGGAGTACGAGTTGACGGAGCTGGGCCAATCGCTGCTCGAACCGATCCGACATCTGATGACGTGGGTCGGAAAGAACGTCGATTGCGTCGAAGCCGCGCAGCAGCAGTATGATGCGCGCCATAGCGAATGACCGCGTCAACGAGAAGGATCAGCGCGACAGGACATGATGGATCCTGCAGAATCCGGCGCTAAAGTGCATATCTAATAAAGTTCCATAATATATATTATGCGAATTAGATATACGCCGAAACCGGCCCTGCATGATTGGAGGTGCCGCAGTCCCCACCTCTATTTATCCCGCTCGAGATCAACGTTGGTAGGAAGACCGCCTTCGACACGTCTGAAGCAATGTTGTCAAGCGGTCTCATGGTTGCTTGCGGGAGCCGTTTGTGACGAGTCCTCGCTGACTTCATTTGCGAAGAGAAACCGGGCTTCGGCATCCGCATCCAGTTGAAGCGTAAGCGTGTCTTCGGTTCCGTTGAAGGCAATTATCGTTTTGCCGTCGCGTTGCGCAACAGTCATGTCTTCGCGGCTGTATCCGGCGCCAATTTCGACTGTGATATCGCCTGATGCAGATACAACGTCGTTTCCTGAGCCCTTATCGAACAAGATTCTAGAACCTGCTCCGACCAGGATCCGATCCGTGCCGGCTCCACCATCGACGGTCGCTTCGGCGCCGGCTCTGATATAGTCATTGCCATTTCCCCCATACACCTTCGAACGATCTTGCGCTGAAATCCGGTCATCGCCGTCTCCCGCCAGAATGCGTGAGTTCTTTCCGGTTCCAATCACGTCGTTGCCGGCGCCGCCATCGACATAGGCATAGTCGTAAGTGCGAACCGTGTCATCGCCATCGCCAGCATGTATGTGAGCGCTGTCATAGGCGATGATGGAATCGTTGCCTTCGCCAGCATATACGCGACCCTGGTTGTAGACCTGGATCTGATCGTTGCCTTCACCGGCATCGATGTAGGCTTTATCGTATGCGCTGATCACGTCGTCCCCACGGCCGGCCAGCACATTCGCATTGTCATAAGCTGAAATGGTGTCGTTCCCGTCGCCGGCGGAAACGTCCGAGTTGTTGTAAGTCTTAATATGATCGTCGCCCGCCCCTGCATCTATCACGGCATTATTATAGGTGCTGATCCGGTCATTTCCCGCGCCGCCCGACACGGTTGCCCGGTCATAGGCGCGGATTTCGTCGTCTCCGGCACCTCCGCTTAGCCTGGAGTTGTCGTAGGCCCGCAGGATATCGTCGCCGGCATCGCCAAAGAGAGTCGAATTGGCGTAAGTGCTGATGTAATCGTTACCGTCACCGCCCTTGACGAATGCATTGGCATAAGTCTCGACCCGATCGTCACCGGGTCCAGCGTCGATTATCGCATTTTCTTGCGCGCTGATCGTATCGTTCCCCGCTCCGGCAAAAATCACCGCGTAGTCATCCGCATTTATCCGATCGTCAGCTGCGGTTCCCTCGTAAACGGTGTAACGAATTGAATTCTTAGAAGATTCAAGTTGCGCGATGAGGCGTCTGGCCGCTTCGAGATCCGCGACAGCCTTTTCGATCCGCTTCCTGACAGGATCGGATTGACCGGCCTGGGCGGCTTTATCCTTGTCACTGCCGGCAGAGGGCTCTGAGCCGGATTTTTCAAGTTTGACGGCGGTTTGAGTATGTCTTGAACTCAGCCCTAAAGATGTTCGATACATTTCTACAGGAACACCAAGCATACCCGTTTCCTTCCAGTCTTCGACGGGTTTCAACCGTGAGCTGATTCACTTTCCGAACTCTTAAAAAACGCGAGCCGGACTTGCCAAGACCCTCCACTCGTTCCCTCGCCTTCCTGCCAACATGGAAAGTTGCGGTTCCCTGCTTCCCGATAGACGCCGGCTATGCGGCGGTATAACGTTCGGGCTTTAAAAGGTTTTCATCGGTCGGCATCGGATTTTCATGGCTTCCAGGAAGCAAACCGCCAAACGGATCAATCTCGCGCTTCAAGGTGGCGGCGCGCATGGTGCGTTTACCTGGGGTGTGTTGGACTGGATGCTCCAGGACGAGCGTTTCATCATCGATGGGATATCCGGCACTTCGGCCGGCGCCATGAATGCGGTGGTTCTGGCTTCGGGACTGGAAGCCGGCGGTGAAGACGGCGCCCGCGCCTATCTGGAAGACTTCTGGCGCGAAGTCAGCCGGCAATCCTTCTTAAGCCCGATCAAGCGCTCGCCGATCGATATTGCCCTTGGCCAGTGGAGCCTCGATTTCTCGCCGAGTTATCTGGCTTTCGACATTCTGTCCCGGTTCTCCTCGCCTTACGAATTCAATCCGCTCAACATCAATCCGCTGCGTGATGTGGTCGACAAGGTCGTCGATTTCGACCGGGTCCATCGTTGTTCCGCGCTGAAGCTGTTCGTGGCGGCCACGAATGTGCATACGGGCAAGATCCGCGTTTTCAGAGAAAAAGACGTCACGCTGGACGCGGTCATGGCTTCCGCCTGCCTGCCGCATATGTTCCAGGCCGTGGAGATCGATGGCGTGCCTTATTGGGACGGTGGTTATATGGGTAATCCGCCGCTCTATCCGTTGTTCTACCACACGGATACGCCGGACGTGGTCCTTATCCAAATCAACCCGGTACAACGGCGCGAGACGCCGAAGACGGCACGCGAGATCCTGAACCGCCTGAATGAGATCACGTTCAACTCCACGCTCCTGCGGGAGCTGCGCGCGATCGACTTCGTCAGTCGGCTGATCGAAGACGGCAAGCTGTCGCCCGACGAGTATATGAAGGTGCACCTCCATCGTATCACGGCGGATGAACTCAAGCCGCTACAGGCGTCGTCCAAGGTCAATGCGGAATGGGCGTTCCTGACGGAACTCAAGGACATCGGCCGCAACGCCGCGCGGGAGTGGATGGATCGGCATTACGACGATATCGGCAAACGGTCGACGGCCGACCTCTCGGAGGAATATTCCTGAAGGATTTCAACCCGTTGCAAATGCCAGTTCAGGGTCGGGCCCGCTGCTTTCCTATTTCGCGATAGAGCGCTTCCGGGGTGACGCCGATCTGGCGGGCAAGCTGGACCCACTCGCCTTTCGGCGGCAGGTCGCCGTGCCATGCCAGCCAGGCCTGGAGCCGTTCCCGGACTGTTTTGAGCGACAGGATCTCGTTCTGCAGCCGTATGAGCTGGACTTCGCGCGCGAGCCTCGCGGCCCAGGTTTCCGCAAAATCTGGGTTTTGCCGGAAATGTGTAAGGAAGGCGTCTTTCGGGACGATTTCGACGATGGCTTCAAGGCGGGTCACCGCGTCGCAATGATAACTGGCGGCGAACACGGAAGCCTCGGCGACAACATCGCCGGGCTTGGCCCTTTGCAGGACAATCATGCCCCCTGCTTCCTGGTGCCGAACCAGTTGAACCTCTCCTTCGGCGACACGAAACAGGCTCTGGACCGGATCGCCTCGATGGAACAGGTACGTACCCGGATCGAACCGCCGTTTTTGGCTGGCGAGACCGCCGAAGAGTTTGTTTGCGCTGAATGACATGATAGCTATCATGTCCAAAGGCGTCCTGTTCCGGCAAGATAAAACGACAAATCAGACAACCCGGAGTGCCTCAATGATCCGTTACGCCCTCGCCGCCGCCCTGATAATTGCACCGGTAACGACGCAAGCCGCACAGATGGAGACCGGCGGCCACATGGGCCATGACCATCAGATGCAGCATAATGCCGGAACCGGAATGCAAGCTGCGGAAACACCAAAGGAACCGGGCCAGGGTGCGTTTGCTGCGATCCAGGAGATCGTATCCCTGCTTGTCGCCAATCCCGAAACGGACTGGTCGAAGGTCGACATTCCGGCCTTGCGCGCCCACCTGGTAGACATGAACAACGTGACCCTTCATGCCAGGGTCGAGGCCGCGCCCCTCGACAACGGCTATCGCTTCACGGTTACCGGAACCGGAGAGGTCAAGGATTCGATCCGGCGCATGGTCAAGGCACACGCGGCGACCATGAACGGGGTCGCCGGATTTACCTATGCCGCAGAAGACAGTCCGGATGGCGCTGTCATGACGGCATCGGTGGCGGATCCGGCCGACCTGACGAAATTGCATGCCCTCGGGTTTATCGGCGTCATGACCCTGGGCGCTCATCATCAGGACCATCACCTGGCGATCGCGTCCGGCCAATCGCCGCATCACTGAGAAGGGCCAGCCCGGCTGGCAGTGTTCCGGTGGGCTCAGTCGAGCCCGGCGCCCCTGCCCCGCATTTTCTTGACGGCGCCGCGTTTCTTTTTGGTCTCGAGGCGCCGCTTCTTCGATGCGAGCGTTGGCCTCGTCGCCTTGCGGGGTTTCGGCTTTTCAAATGCTTTGCGTAGCAGCTCCAGGAGCCTGTTCAGAGCATCTTCGCGGTTGCGTTCGCGGGTCCGGAAACGGTCCGCCTGCAGGACGATCTCCCCGCCCTGGGTCAGCCGGCTTCCCGCCAGCGTCGCAGCGCGTGTCTTTACGTCCTCCGGCAGGGTCGTGTTGCCGTCCAGATCGAAGCGCAGCTGAACCGCGGTCGAGACCTTGTTGACGTTCTGACCGCCCGGCCCGGACGCCCGGATGAAGTCCTCGTGCAGGTCGTCAGGCAGAATATAGAAACGCCCGGTCACCGGGATGCGTTGCTTCTGGCCAGGGTCCTGCTCGTGATCGGTCATGACGCCGTCTTCTGTTTCGGCCGGTCAAGCCCGAGCCCGTTCAGGATCAGGCTGCAGACGGCGTTTTCCGCTTCGGTAAAAAATTCCGGATCTTCCAATCCCGTTCCCGTCAATGCGCGGATCTGGCTGTCGAAGTCCGCATAGTGCTGGGTCGTTGCCCAGATCGTGAAAATCAGATGCACGGGCGTGATCTTGCGGATCTTGCCGGCTTCGATCCACTGCTCGATGACCTTTGATTTTTCGGAAACCAGGTTTTTCAGGTCTTTTTCCAGAACGTCCTTGATCTGCGGCGCACCCTGCATCACCTCATTTGCAAAAAGTTTCGAGGCTTCAGGCCTTTCTGCCGACATTTTCATCTTTTGCCTGATGTAGGCCGCAAGCTCGGTTGCCGGATCGCCTTGCGGATCAAGGGTCCGCAGCGGGGCGAGCCAAACGTCGAGAATATGCTCTAAGACCGCTTCATAAACCGCTGTTTTTGAAGAGAAATAATAAAGCAGGTTCGACTTGGACATTCCGGCTGCCGTGGAGATCTTGTCGATGGTTGCGCCGGAATATCCGAAGCGGGAAAATTCACCCAGAGCGGCCTCGATAATCCGGCTGCGGTTCATTTCCTGGATACGGCTGAGACGAACCGGCTTATCCGATTTGCGTCGCTTGTTCATGCCCCTGCCCCTTTGCCGTTCGGATGAATTCCGACACCGGCCAGAATAATGCCGACAACCGTTTTCTTTGCCGTTTCGAATTGCTCGTCGCTCAAAGGCTTTCCCGCATTCAATGTTTCGATCTGGTGGTTGAAGTCGGCGTAGTGTTGGGTCGTCGCCCAGATCATGTAAAGCAGTGTCCGCGGATCGACGGGCGCCATCCTGCCTTCCCCAATCCAGCGTTTGATCACGGCGATCCGGCTTTCGGTCCATTCGTCCAGCGTTGTTTCGAGGTAGTCCTGGATCACCGGCGCCTTGTGCAGGATTTCATTGGCCCAGACCTTGGATCCCATCGGATGGCGGCGGGAGATATCCATCTTGGCGTTGATGTAACTGGTGAGGGCCACTTCCGGATCGTCGCAGTCGTCAAAGGTGTTGGCTGCATCAAGCCAGATCTGAAAAATGTTTTCCACCACCTGACGATAGAGGGATTCCTTCGTGGGGAAATAGTAATGCAGATTGGCTTTCGGGATCCCTGCCCGATCCGCGATCTGGCCAGTGGTTGCCCCCTTGAAACCGTGCTCTGCAAACACGGCTTCGGCCGCCTCGAGAATGAGGCGTTCGTTTTCGGCGCGGGCCGCGGTTCGACTGGTCTGTTTCTGCAAGGGCTTCACGTGATCACAAATTCATCATGCCGATTGAATTCTCATCTTGACCGATTGGTCAAGTCTTCATAACGTTGATTTGACCGTTTGGTCAGGTTTGTATTTCTTCTACTTCCGTAGCAACGGGGGGGCGGGAGCGGCAAGACTGGCTGATTTGCGGTCTTTAGACAATAAGCCGGAGAAACCGGTCTATCGGGTGAATACAAAAGCCACCCGGTCCAGAGAAAGCAGTATTCCCGGAGCAGCGGCGACAAACTGTCCGGAGATACGAAAAACGGGAACGGCCCGGGTGGATTTCCCGCATGGCTGATGCGAACGTGCTTTTTGATCCGGCGCGTTCCTGAGGTGCGTGCCGGTGATTTACCCGGTGCCCATGGCGCCAGCAACGTCGCCGTCCGGGGACAACGGACGGCAAGGAGGACACATGTCGAAGTCGGCATCCACCGCAGCCCCGGTATCGGGCACAAACAATCTCGAAGCCTTCTGGATGCCGTTCACGGCAAACCGGCAATTCAAGAAGAACCCGCGCATGTTCGTCGGGGCCAAGGACATGCACTACACCACCGGCGACGGCCGGCAGGTGCTGGATGGAACCGCGGGCCTGTGGTGCTGCAACGCGGGCCATGGCCGCCCGAAGATCGTGGAAGCCGTCCAGAACCAGGTCGCCGAGCTGGACTACGCGCCGGCGTTCCAGATGGGCCATCCGAAGGCCTTCGAACTGGCGGCCCGATTGGCGGCCCTGATGCCGGCGCCGCTCGACCATGTCTTCTTCACAAACTCCGGTTCCGAAAGCGTCGACACGGCGCTGAAGATCGCGTTGGCCTATCAGCGCGCCATCGGCCAGGGAACCCGCACCCGGTTGATCGGCCGCGAGCGCGGCTATCACGGTGTCGGTTTCGGCGGCATTTCCGTCGGTGGCATCGTCGCCAACCGGCGCACCTTCGGCACCATGCTGACCGGTGTCGATCACCTGCCCCATACCCATGACATCTCCCGCAACGCCTTCACCCGCGGCGAGCCGGACCATGGCGCGGAATATGCCGAGGAGCTGATCCGGATCATCCAGCTGCACGATCCCTCGACCATCGCGGCCGTCATCGTCGAGCCCGTTGCCGGGTCCACCGGCGTGCTGATCCCGCCCAAGGGCTATCTGAAGCGCTTGCGGGACATCTGCGACCAGCACGGCATCCTGCTGATCTTCGACGAGGTCATCACCGGCTTCGGCCGCCTGGGCACTCCGTTCGCCACCGACTTCTTCGGCGTAACGCCGGATCTGGTCACCACCGCCAAGGGCATCACGTCCGGCGTGATCCCCATGGGTGCGGTGTTCTGTACCTCCGACATCTACCAGGCCTTCATGACCGGCCCGGAACACATGATCGAGCTGTTCCACGGCTATACCTATTCGGCCCATCCGATTGCCTGTGCGGCCGCGCTCGCGACCCTCGACACATATGAAGAAGAAGGCCTGCTCACCCGGGCGGCGGAACTCTCCCAATACTGGGAAGACGCCCTGCATTCGCTCAAGGACTGCCCGCATGTGATCGACATCCGCAATCTTGGTCTGATCGGCGCGATCGAGCTGGAACCGATCGCGGGTGAGCCCACAAAGCGCGCCTTCTCCGCTTTCCTCAAGGCCTATGAGGACGGGCTGATGATCCGCACAACCGGCGACATCATCGCGCTGTCTCCCCCGCTGATCATTTCGAAGGACCAGATCGACGAACTGTTCTCGATCCTGCGCTCCGTCCTCAACGCCATCGACTGAACACACAAGAAAGAAAACAAAATGGAACGCATCAACAATGCCATCGGCGGCAGGGAGATCGCCTCCAATTCCGGACGTATGGCTGCCGTCTACAATCCGGCAACCGGCGAACAGTCCGCTGAGCTCGGCCTGTCCAGCGCCGCAGAAGTGGCGGACGCAATCGCGGTCGCCAAGGCAGCGTTCCCCGAGTGGCGGGACACCCCGCCGCTCAAGCGCGCCCGCATGATGTTCCGCTTCAAGGAACTGCTGACGGCCAATGCGGACAAGATCGCCAGGGCGATCTCCAAGGAACACGGCAAGACCCACGACGATGCGCTCGGCGAAGTGGCGCGCGGTATCGAGGTGGTGGAATACGCCTGCGGTATCCCTTCCCTGCTCAACGGCGAATTCGCCCGCAACGTCGGACCGTCCATCGACAGCTATTCCGACCGCCAGCCGCTCGGCGTGGTCGCCGGCATCACGCCGTTCAACTTCCCGGCCATGGTGCCGCTGTGGATGTATCCGATCTCGGTTGCCTGCGGAAACACCTTCATCCTGAAGCCGTCCGAGCGTGATCCTTCAGCCGTGATGGTCGTCTACGAGCTCTTCAAGGAAGCGGGCTTCCCGGACGGTGTGCTGAACGTGGTTCATGGCGACAAGGAAGCCGTGGACGTGCTCCTGACCCATCCGGACGTGAAGGCCGTCTCCTTCGTCGGCTCCACGCCGATTGCCGAATACGTCTATTCGACAGGTACGGCCCACGGCAAACGGGTCCAAGCGCTCGGCGGCGCCAAGAACCACATGATTGTCATGCCCGACGCCGACATGGACCAGGCCGCCGATGCCCTGATGGGTGCCGGCTACGGCTCCGCCGGCGAGCGCTGCATGGCGGTTTCTGTCGCCGTGCCGATCGGCGAGAAGACCGCCGACAAGCTGGTCGAAAAGCTGATCCCCCGCGTCCAGGCCCTGAAGATCGGGCCGGCCACCGATAGTGACGCGGAAATGGGCCCGGTGGTGACCGAGCAGCACATGCGCAAGGTGCTGGGCTATATCGACCAGGGCGAAAAGGAAGGCGCCGAGCTTCTCGTGGACGGTCGCGGCTTTTCCCTGCAGGGCTACGAGAACGGTTACTTCGTCGGCGGCACGCTGTTCGACCGCGTGACCAAGGACATGACCATCTACAAGGAAGAGATCTTCGGACCGGTTCTGTCGGTCGTCCGCGCCTCCGGTTACGAGGAAGCCCTCTCCCTGATCAACGACCACGAATACGGCAACGGCACCGCGATCTTCACCCGTGACGGTGACGCGGCGCGCGCCTTCGCCGACCGGATCGAGGTCGGCATGGTTGGCATCAACGTGCCGATCCCGGTGCCGGTCGCCTATTTCTCCTTCGGCGGCTGGAAGCGGTCGCTGTTCGGCGATCATTCGATCTACGGCCCGGAAGGCGTGCGCTTCAACACGCGGCTGAAGACCGTGACCACCCGCTGGCCCGCCGGCATCAAGGAAGGCGCGGTCTACACATTCCCGAGCATGGACTGACAAGGAACGACCATGACGCGACCGCAGGCAACGTCTGAACTCCTTCTTGAGGACGAAACCGTCCGGGTGACCCGGTTCGATTTCGCCCCCGGAGCGGAAACCGGATGGCACAAGCACGGGATGGACTACGTCATCACCGCGGTGACGGACTGTCCCATGCTTCTGGAAGAGCCGGGCGGCAGCCGTGAGTCCATGGTGCCTGCGGGCATGGCCTACAAGCGCGCGATCGGCGTCGAACACAATGTCATCAACAACGGGGACAAGCCGATGTCCTTCGTGGAAATCGAACTCAAGAAGGGGATCTGAAAAATGGCAGCTCCGGGTGAAAACCTGCGTATCAACGCCGAACGGCTGTGGGACAGCCTGATGGAAATGGCCAAGATCGGCCCGGGCGTTGCAGGCGGCAACAACCGCCAGACCCTGACCGATGCCGACAGCGAAGGCCGCAAACTGTTCCAGAAATGGTGCGAGGACGCCGGAATGACCATGGCCGTCGACACCATGGGCAACATGTTCATGACCCGCCCAGGCACCGATCCGGATGCCCTGCCCGTCTATATGGGCTCGCACCTGGACACACAGCCCACCGGCGGCAAGTACGACGGCGTCCTCGGCGTGCTCGGTGCGCTCGAGGTCGCCCGTTCCATGAACGATCTCGGAATCAAGACCAAACACCCGATTGTCATCGCCAACTGGACCAACGAGGAAGGCACCCGCTTCGCGCCGGCCATGCTCGCCTCCGGCGTCTTTGCCGGAGTCCATACTCAGGACTGGGCCTATGACCGACAGGATGCGGAAGGCAAGACCTTCGGCGACGAGCTGAAGCGCGTCGGCTGGGTCGGTGACGAAGAAGTTGGAGCCCGCAAGGACAAGATGCACGCCATGTTCGAACTGCACATCGAACAGGGCCCGATCCTGGAAGCCGAAGGCAAGGACATCGGTGTCGTCACCCACGGCCAGGGCCTGTCCTGGATCCAGGTGACCGTGACCGGCAAGGACGCCCACACCGGCTCCACGCCGATGCCCATGCGCAAGAACGCCGGTCTCGGCATGGCGCGGATCCTGGAACTGGTCGACGAGATTGCCTGGTCGCACAAGCCGCATGCGGTTGGTGCTGCGGGTCACATCGACGTCTATCCGAATTCGCGCAACGTGATCCCGGGCAAGGTTGTCTTCACCGTCGACTTCCGCTCGCCGGATCTTGCTGTCATACGCGACATGGAAAAACGGCTGCAGGAAGGCGCGCAGAAGATTTGCGACGACATGGGGCTCGGCGTCGAGTTCGAAAAGGTCGGCGGCTTCGATCCGGTGACCTTCGACGAGGGCTGCGTGACCGCTATCCGCAATGCTGCCGAACGGCTCGGCTACTCGCACCGGGACATCATTTCCGGCGCCGGCCATGACGCCTGCTGGATCAACAAGGTCGCCCCGACCGCCATGGTCATGTGCCCCTGCGTCGACGGACTCTCCCACAACGAAGCGGAAGAGATCACCAAGGACTGGGCAAAGGCCGGAGCGGACGTGCTGTTCCACGCGGTCGTCGAAACGGCGGAGATCGTGGAGTGACGAAAAGCCGGATGGAGGCCCCGGATCAGGTCCGGGGCGGCAATCCGGAGAGAACGTTGATGAATCGCAACCGTCCCGGCCTTGAGCCGGGACCAGGCCGGAAGGGAAATGACCTACTACGTCTATATTCTCGCCAACAGGCCGCATGGAGCAATCTATATCGGTTCTGCGCGGGATTTGCGTAATAGGGTTGTACAACACAAGGCAGGTATTCGTGGAAGCCACACCGAGAAATACAACATCAGGACACTCGTTTATTTTGAAGTGTTTGATGAGGTGATGGATGCGGTCCACAGGGAAAGACGACTGAAGCGCTGGCCGCGCAAATGGAAAGAGGAACTGATTGGCAAGGTCAATCCCGAATGGCGGGACATCAGTGATCAGATACCTTTTTGAGGTTCGCATCCGCGACGAGTCGAGATTGGTCCCGGATCAGGTCCGGGGCGGCGGAGCGAATTGGGGAACTGGCGATGTCAACCAACAGTGCGCCGTCCCGGCCTTGAGCCGGGACCACGGAGAAAACGACTGCAGAAGGCAAACAAAGGGGAACAGCAATGGCATCGAAGGTGATCAAGGGCGGAACGATTGTCACCGCCGACCTGACCTACACGGCGGATGTGAAGATCGAAGGTGGCCGGATCGTCGAGATCGGCCCGAACCTCTCCGGTGACGAGACGCTGGATGCGACCGGCTGTTACGTGATGCCGGGCGGCATCGATCCGCATACCCATCTGGAAATGCCCTTCATGGGCACTTATTCCTCCGACAACTTCGACAGCGGCACCCGCGCGGCCCTTGCCGGCGGCACCACCATGGTGGTCGACTTCGCCCTGCCCTCGCCCGAACAGTCGCTGCTGGAAGCGCTGCAGATGTGGGACAACAAGTCGACCATGGCCCATTGCGACTATTCCTTCCACATGGCGATCACCTGGTGGGGCGAGCAAGTCTTCAACGAGATGGAGACCGTGGTCCGCGAGCGGGGCATCAACACCTTCAAGCACTTCATGGCCTACAAGGGCGCGCTGATGGTGCAGGACGACGAGATGTTCGCCTCGTTCCAGCGCTGTGCCGAGCTGGGTGCCATGCCGCTGGTCCATGCGGAAAACGGCGATGTGGTCGCCGATCTGTCCGCCAAGCTTCTGGCGGAAGGCAACAACGGGCCGGAAGCCCATGCCTATTCCCGCCCGCCGCAGGTGGAAGGCGAAGCCACCAACCGGGCCATCATGATCGCCGACATGGCGGGCGTGCCGCTCTACGTGGTCCATACCTCCTGCGAGGAATCCCATGAAGCCATCCGCCGCGCCCGCCAGCAGGGCAAGCGCGTTTATGGCGAACCGCTGATCCAGCACCTGACCCTCGATGACAGCGAATACAGAAACCCGGACTGGGATCATGCCGCGCGCCGGGTGATGTCCCCCCCGTTCCGGGACAAGAAGCATCAGGATTCGCTCTGGGCCGGCCTGCAATCGGGATCGCTTTCGTGTGTCGCTACCGACCACTGCGCCTTTACCACCGAACAGAAGCGTTACGGCGTCGGCGACTTCACCAAGATCCCGAACGGCACCGGCGGTCTGGAAGACCGTCTGCCGATGCTGTGGACCCATGGCGTGAACACCGGCCGGCTGACGCCGAATGAATTCGTAGCCGTCACCTCTACCAATATTGCGAAAATCCTGAACATCTATCCGAAGAAGGGCGCGATCCTGGTCGGCGCGGATGCGGATATCATCGTGTGGGATCCGGAAAAGGAAAAGACCATTTCCGCGGCCAACCAGGAATCGGCGATCGACTACAACGTTTTCGAAGGCCAGCAGGTCAAGGGCCTGCCGCGCTACACGCTGACCCGCGGCCGGGTCGCGGTGGACGACGGCAAGGTGATCCCGCAGCAGGGTCACGGCGAGTTCGTCAAGCGCGAGCCGTTCCAGGCGGTCAACAAGGCGTTGTCCACCTGGAAGGAACTGACTGCGCCGCGCAAGGTGGAACGCACCGGCATTCCGGCCACCGGCGTTTAAAGGACCGAAAACAAGGTCTCCCGCGCCACGTTCTACAGGATCCGGCGCGGGGTGACCCGTGACAATTGCCGGCAAACCGGCCAAAAAAGACAAGACCAACCTTCAGGGACACCGGGACAGACATGAACCAGGCGGCCACGGCAGCAGCGGACGCATCCGCAAAAACGGTCATCGACATCGAAAAGCTGTCGCTTACCTTCCAGACCAACGACGGCCCGGTGCACGCGCTGTCGGAGATCGACCTGAAGATCGAGGAAGGCGATTTCGTCTCCTTCATCGGACCGAGCGGTTGCGGCAAGACCACCCTGCTTCGCGTGATCGCGGATCTGGAACAGCCGACTGCCGGATCGATTTCCGTCAACGGCCTATCGCCCCACGAAGCCCGGCTGAAGCGCGCTTATGGCTATGTGTTCCAGGCGGCAGCCCTTTATCCGTGGCGCACGATCGCTGGAAACATTGCCCTGCCTTTGGAGATCATGGGGCTGTCAAAGGCCGAGCAACAGCAGCGCATCGCCCGGAACATGGAACTGGTGAACCTTTCCGGTTTCGAGAAGAAATTCCCCTGGCAGCTTTCCGGCGGCATGCAGCAGCGCGCCTCGATCGCCCGCGCGCTTTCCGTCGAGCCGGACCTGCTCCTGATGGACGAACCCTTCGGCGCATTGGATGAAATCGTCCGCGACCACCTGAACGAACAACTCCTGCAACTATGGGCCAAGACCAACAAGACGGTGGTGTTCGTCACCCACTCCATCCCCGAAGCCGTGTTCCTGTCGACCAAGATCGTGGTGCTGTGCCCGCGTCCGGGCCGAATCTACGACGTCATCGAAAGCGACCTGCCGCGCGACCGCACTCTGGACGTCCGCGAAACGCCGGAATTCCTGAAGATCGCCCACCGGGTGCGGGAAGGTCTTCGGGCTGGGCACAGTTATGACGACTGATCCCTTCCCGTTTTCCCTTTGCACTGGTCAGGGATGGCGCAATGCATTTTGAATCTCCGATTTCCGGCCGGGTTGTCATCGAACAAAAGCCAATGGGCAAAGTCATCCAGGTTAAATCCAAGATGCGGATTTTCATCCTGGCATTCCTGATCTTCTGGTTCTGCGGGTGGTCTTTCGGCGGACTGGCGGTTATCGGCAGTTTTTTGTCGGGCGTCGCGAAAGGCGGAGCCGGGTTGTTTCTTCTGGCCTGGCTGGGTGCCTGGGCGGTCGGTTGGCTTTTCGCCGTTTCTACAATTCTCTGGTTAATCGGAGGGAAGGAAACGCTGACCGTCAGCAGAACCAGTCTGACAAAACGGATATCCATTCCGGTTCTTGCGCGGAACTGGCACTACAACCCTGCCCATATTACAAATATCAGGCGAAATCCCATCCAGCGCCCATTTTTCGAATTCAACTATATCCCTAACCCCCTGGGTAAAAGCGGCCTGGTTGCGTTTGACTACGGCCAGAAGACCGTCACCTTCGGTGTGGGGCTGGACGACGCCGAAGCCGACTTCATCGTCGATACGCTCAAGCGCGAACTCGGGCAAAGGAACAAAGCGGCATGACCGACGCCAGTCTCTCCCCTCCCCGTAGCCTGTCTCCCTTTGCTGGCCTGATGCGCGGCACAACCGGCCCCGTCATTGTCGTCGTCGCCGTGATCTTCGCGATCTGGTATCTGTCGGCGGTCCTTCTGAACACGCCGTTTCAGGAGGGCATTTATGAGCGCGCCGGTCAGACGGATGTGCCGTTGTCCCAATTGATTACGGATACGCTTGCGCAGGAGCGACCCGTTTTGCCGGCACCCCATCAGGTGATCGAAGAAATCTACAACACCACGGTCCTGAAGAAGATCACCTCCAAGCGCTCGCTGATCTTTCATACCGGGATCACCTTGTCCTCGACCATGCTCGGCTTCGTCATCGGGACGGTGCTGGGCATTCTGCTTGCCATCGGCATCGTGCATTCCAGGGTGCTCGACAAAAGCCTGATGCCCTGGGTGATTTCCTCGCAGACCATCCCGATCCTGGCGATCGCACCGATGATCATCGTGGTGCTGAATGCAGTCGGGATCTCCGGGCTGCTGCCCAAGGCGATGATTTCCACCTATCTGTCGTTCTTCCCCGTGACCGTCGGCATGGTGAAGGGTCTCCGATCGCCGGAAATCATCCATCTGGACCTGATGCACACCTATAGCGCCTCGAAGGTGCAGACATTCTGGAAGCTGCGCTTTCCTTACGCGGTGCCCTATCTCTTCACCTCCATGAAGATCGGCATTGCCGCTTCACTGGTCGGCGCCATCGTCGGCGAACTGCCGACCGGGGCGATCGCGGGACTGGGTGCCCGCCTGCTGGCCGGATCCTATTACGGCCAGACGGTGCAGATCTGGTCCGCCCTGATCATGGCCGCGCTTCTCGCGGGCGCCCTTGTCGGCATTGTCGGCATGATTGAAAAACTGACCCTGAAACGTATGGGAATGGCGCAATGACGGCTGTATCCGCAAAAAACGAGCGCAAGAGCCGCTTCGACATGCCGGCCGTCCTTGCCTGGGGCATCGTCTTGCTGGTGGTCATTGGCCTGTTCAGCCCCGTCTTCAAGCCGGATATCAGCGTTCTGGAAGTGCCGCGGCTGGCCGTTACGCTTTCGATCCTCGCAATCGCCGGGGTTCGCTACGAACTCGGTTTCATGCGCAATTGGATCGGGGATCTGATCCTGGGGCTGGTCGCCGCCATTGCCGCCTATCTGCTGCTCGGAACGATAGAACATCATGCCGGTCAGGCCGGCCTCGGCTACTGGGCGCTGGTCGCGGCCACCTGGGCTGCAGCCTGGCTCTTTGTCGAGCGGCTTGCGTCCTGGAAAAGCACGACGCCTATTCTGAATCGGCTGATCAACCTTGCGATCCCTGCCCTGTTCGGCATAACGATCCTGGTTCTCTGGCAGGCGATCGTGACCGGTTTTGCTATTCCAAAGGTTCTGCTTCCGGCACCTTCGGAAATCTGGTTGCGCCTGACCTCGTCCGGATCGATCCTTTGGGCGGATTTCCGGCAGACCTTCCTGAAGGCCGTGCTGTTCGGCTATTTCGCCGGCTGTGCTTCCGGATTCCTGATCGCGATCCTGGTCGACCGTGTTCCGTTCCTGCGCCGGGGGCTTCTACCCATCGGCAATCTGGTGTCCGCGCTGCCGATCGTGGGCGTCGCACCGATCATGGTGATGTGGTTCGGTTTCGACTGGCCGTCCAAGGCAGCCGTCGTCATCATCATGACCTTCTTCCCGATGCTGGTGAATACGGTCTCCGGACTGGCCGCGTCCGATGCCATGCAGCGCGACCTGATGCGCACTTATGCCGCCGGATACTGGCAGACGCTGTTCAAGCTGCGCCTGCCGATGGCCATGCCGTTCATCTTCAACGCGCTAAAGATCAATTCCACGCTCGCCCTGATCGGCGCCATCGTCGCGGAATTCTTCGGTACGCCGATCGTCGGCATGGGCTTCCGGATCTCAACGGAGGTCGGCCGGATGAACGTGGATATGGTCTGGGCCGAAATCGCCGTTGCCGCCCTTGCCGGGTCGGTGTTCTACGGCGTGGTCGCCCTCATCGAGCGGGCCGTCACCTTCTGGCACCCCTCGGTCCGCGGCTGACGTAAAAACAGGGCAAACGCCAGCCTCATCAGCATGCCAAGGCTTGACCCTGGCATGCGCGACGTTTCATGTCTTAACCGACCTGTTTTTCACGAGGATCTTTCATGAAACCCGGCCGCGATATATCCGTTCTCATCGACATCATGGCCGCGCTCAGGACGCCTGAAACCGGCTGTCCCTGGGACCTGGAGCAGGATTTTTCCACAATTGCTCCTTATACGCTGGAAGAGGCCTATGAGGTAGCCGAAGCGATCCGGCGGAACGATCTGGACAACCTGCGTGAGGAACTGGGTGATCTGCTGCTGCAGGTCGTCTATCACGCCCGCATGGCGGAAGAAGACAAGCTGTTCGATTTCGCCGACGTGGTCGAGGGCATCACCAAGAAGATGATCCGCCGTCATCCGCATGTCTTCGGCGACGAGGATGCGCGCTCGGCCGGCATGGCCAAGGGCATGTGGGAGCGGATCAAGGCGGAGGAAAAGGCCGAACGTAAGGCGCGTCGCGATGCCCTCGGCCTGCCGCAAGAAGAAAAGGGCTTCCTCGACGATGTGCCCGCCGCCTTCCCTGCCCTGGTCGAGGCGGACAAGCTGCAGCGGCGGGCGTCCCGGGTCGGGTTCGATTGGGGCGCTCCGGGACCGGTTCTCGCCAAGATCAAGGAAGAGATCGAGGAACTGGAACGGGAAATCCTCTCCGACGGCGACACCACCCTGGCAATGGAAGACGAACTGGGAGATGTGCTGTTTGCCGTCGCCAATCTGGCGCGTCATCTCGATATCGATCCGGAAGCCGCCCTCCGGCGCACCAACGGCAAGTTCCGCCGACGCTTTGCAGCCATCGAAGCCGCTGCGGACGAGCGCCGAACGACGCTGGAACAGATGACCCTGGAAGAGATGGAAGAGGTCTGGCTGGCAGCCAAGGGGAAATAGCGGCTCAGCTTTCCATATACGGCTTGAACTTCGCGCGAAACGGGCCGCGTTGCTTGTCCGTGACGCGGACCGTGGCCTCGATCGCGTCTTCGCTGTCCTTGCGCTCCAGCACTTCGGCCAACTGATACAATTGTGCCAGCAATTCCCCGTCGGAAACCGGGAGAACGACCGTGAAGGTGTCGTCCTTCTCCGCCATGAAGGTGTCGATGCGATTGTAAAGCTGATCGATCCCCTCGCCGGTCAGAGCGGAGAGCGAGATCGGCCCTTCCCTGCCCTGCTCGGCAAGAAGCTTGTCGCGATAGACCGGATCCAGGCAGTCGATCTTGTTCCAGACCTCGATGATCGGCGCGCCGGTCTGCGGGCTGACGCCGAGATCCTCCAGCGTCTTTTTCACGTCCTCTGCCTGGGCATCTGTGTCCGGATGCGAAATATCGCGGACATGGAGGATCAGATCCGCTTCCAGGACTTCTTCAAGGGTTGCCCGGAAGGCGGCCACCAGATGGGTCGGCAGGTCAGAGATAAATCCCACGGTATCGGACAGGATCACCTCGCGCCCATGGGGCAGCGTGATCTTGCGTAAGGTCGGGTCGAGGGTTGCGAACAGCAGATCCTTGGCAAAGACGTCCGCCTTGGTCAGCCGGTTGAACAGGGTCGACTTGCCGGCGTTGGTGTAGCCGACAAGCGCCACGGTCGGCTGCGGGATCTTCTTGCGTTTCTTGCGGTGCAGGTCGCGGGTCCGGCGCACGCCTTCGAGCTGCTTCTGCAGGGCGGTGATGCGATCCTGGATCTGACGGCGGTCGGATTCGATCTGCGTTTCGCCCGGGCCGCCCATGAAGCCGACACCGCCGCGCTGGCGTTCCAGGTGGGTCCAGGAACGTACTAGCCGGCTTTTCTGCCAGGTCAAGTGGGCCAGATCGACCTGAAGCTTGCCCTCCTTGGTGCGCGCCCGGTCGCCGAATATTTCAAGGATCAGACCGGTCCGGTCGATCACCTTGGTTTTCAGCCGTCGCTCGAGATTTCGTTGCTGGATCGGAGACAAGGGGTGGTCGACGACGACCAGGTCGACGTCCTCGGCCTCAACGATGCCGGCAAGCTCGGACACCTTGCCTTCGCCGAAAAGGGTCGCCGGCTTCGGATTGCTGATCTTGACGACACCAGCGGAAACAATGTCCAGATTGATGGCCGCACTCAGTCCAACGGCTTCTTCCAGCCGTGCTTCGGGGCTTCGGTTGCCGCGCAATTCGGCTTCCGCACCCTCCCGGCGCTGAAAAAGCACCGGCTCCAGAATAAGCGCCCGAAAAGGCTGCGGACGCCGATCTATTCCTGTTTCCGTTGCGCCTTCTAGTTTCGAAAAGTCGTCACTGCGAGACTTGGGTTCCAATCAGCTTCCTGCCTTCTCACCATTGTCTTCGCCCGGCTCGAACAACTGAACCGGACCATTCGGCATGATCGTGGAAATAGCGTGCTTGTAAACCAGTTGGGAGTGCCCATCCCGACGCAGCAGGACGCAAAAATTGTCAAACCACGTGACCACTCCCTGCAGCTTCACGCCGTTGATCAGGAAAATGGTCAATGGGGTTTTTTGTTTGCGAACGTGATTTAAAAATGTGTCTTGCAAGTTCTGTGCGCGCTCAGCCATCAGTCTTTTTATCCTGTTTTTTTCCGGATGCGGCCGGGCATCCGGTTATTCCTTTAAAGTTACCGCCGTTGGGGGCCCTAAACACAAACGCCACCGCCCCTGGCGGCCTGCCCGTACCACTTATTTAGCAGCTGATCCGTCTTTCGTTTAGAGAAGACACCATATCGGTCCAGCTGCCTACCTGTAATTTAATCAGGTAAACGAAAATATTCATACTGCCTTTAGATCAGTAACAGTATGGAACAGCTGACGCAATCGGCTTGCAACCATTCCGGGATGGCCGTTGCCAACTATCCTATCGTCAATTTTTACAACTGGCATGACAATCGTCGTGGCCGCTGTGACGAAGGCCTCACGCGCGTCATAGGCCTCTTCAAGGGAAAAAGCGCGTTCCTCGAATGAAAGCCCTTCCTTTTCGGCAAGATCGAGAACCGCGGTTCTGGTGATTCCCTTGAGAATGCCGGATTCCGCCGGCCGCGTGACCAGTTTGTTGTCCTTGGTGACGATCCACGCATTCGTCGATCCGCCTTCGGTCACATTGCCATCGGCATCCACATACCAGGCTTCCTTGCCCCCCGATTCCTTGGCATTCTGTTTGGCCAGAACATTCGGAAGAAGCGCGATGGTTTTGATATCAACGCGTGGCCAACGGTTTTCGGGATAAGATACCACCGCGATGCCCGTTTCCGCTTGCTTGTCCGCCGCAGCCGGACTTGCCGAACGGGCGGTCACGACAATTGAGGGGGCGACATCTTCGGGCGGAAAGAAATGATCCCGTCGGGATACGCCGCGGGTTACCTGGACATAGACCAGTCCATTATGGACCTTGTTCCGTCGCACCGTTTCGGCGAGCACGAATTCCAGCGCCTTGCGGGTCATGGGCCAACCGATCCTTAGTTCGGACAGGGACCGGCCCAGGCGATCCATATGGCGTGGCATGTCGACGATGTTGTTTTTCCAGACTTCGCAGACCTCATAGACACCATCGGCAAATTGATATCCGCGGTCTTCCACATGAACGGCGGCATCCTTGTGGGGGACATACTGGCCATTTACATAGGCAATCCTGCTCATGATCACTCCTGATACGCCGGATCTACTGTTTGCGAGCGAACACCATTCCCGAGGCCGACCGCCTGGAAATACCTTTGCCCTATGCCGTCCAAACGGCATGCATTCGGGACTAAGTCTCTGAAATAATAGGCGCCTGCGTCAAGACGTCCCTGCCGGTTAGTCACCGCTTCGTGCATTTATCAGAAGAATTCGATACTCACACGGAACATCTGTTCAACCTGACGGACGCGGTTGGCCATGGCGAAGATGACGATCCGGTCCTTCGCCTCGATCTGCAGGTCGCCGTTGGGCGTGATCACCTTGCCTCCCCGGAAAACGGCGCCGATCCGGATTCCGGACGGCAGGTCGATTTCGCGCAATGGCCGGCCGACCAGCGGTGACGTGTCGAGAGCTTCCGCCTCCACCACTTCCGCGACACCGTTCTGCAGCGAATGAACGCCGCGGATACGTCCTCGACGCACATGCTGTAGAATTTTGGAAATGGTCACCGCGCGCGGATTGATGAAAGCGTCGATCCCCAAGGCGCTTGCAAAGGCCGGATAACTGGGATTGTTGAGCAGGGAAAGATTACGACGGCACCCGAGTTTCTTGGCCATGACGGAAGCGAGAATGTTCACCTCGTCCTCATTGGTGAGCGCAACCATCGTATCTGCCTCGCCGACATCGGCTTCGGTCAGGATCGTCTGGTCCAGGGCACTGCCGTTCAGGATCACCGATCGCTTCAGTTCGTCGGCAATCGCGACGGCGCGTTCGCGGGAGGCTTCGATCAACTTGATCTTCGTATTGCGCTGGCGGCTTTCCAGCGCCCGGGCCACGTAAAGGCCGATGTTGCCCCCACCTGCAATGACGACGCGGTTCGCCTCCGGTTCCTCATGGCCAAAAATGCCGAGTGTTCGCCGGACCTGGTCCCGTCGGGCGACCACATAGGCCAGATCGCCGACAAGAAGGGAATCCGAACTTTTCGGCACGAACAGCGAGTTGTTCCGGTAGATCCCGACGACGACCGCGCCGAGATCGGGGAACAGTTCCGTTAGCTGGCGGAGCGGCGTATCGACGACCGGGCAATCCTCCTCGCACATGATGCCGACCGCAACGACCTGATCGTCGGCAAAGCGGACGGTTTCCACCGCACCGGGTAGAGCCAGGCGGCGCAGCACCATTTCGCCGACCTCGATTTCCGGGGAAATGACCACATCAATCGGCATCTGGTCGCGGGAAAACAGGCTTTGCCACCGGCCCTGGAGATAGCTCTGAGACCGGATGCGGGCGACTTTGGTCGGCACGTTGAACAGGGAGTGGGCGACCTGACAGGCGACCATGTTCACCTCGTCATAGAGCGTGACGGCGATGATCATATCCGCTTCGCCTGCACCAGCCTGGGCCAGAACATCGGGATGCGCGCCATGACCGACAAAACCGCGGACGTCGAGCTGTTCCCCGATGGCCTTGATCAGTTTGGGCGACGAATCAATGACGGAGACATCGTTCTGTTCTGCCGCAAGGCGCTCGGCGATCCCGTATCCGACCTGCCCGGCACCACAAATCACGACTTTCATAGGAGAACTGCCCTCTTGCCGTCGACGGAGTTTTACACCTGAGCCGGAGTATCAGGACAGGCCAAGCGTTTTGAGCTTACGGTGTAGCGCAGAACGTTCCATACCGACAAATTCGGCGGTGCGCGAGATATTACCGTCGAAACGCTTGATTTGCGCCTGCAAATAATCGCGTTCGAAGATTTCCCGGGCTTCGCGTAGCGGAACCGACATCAGGTGTTCTCCGCCGCCGGCCGTCGGCAGGCTCGGAAGCATGGAACCGATTTCGGCCGGCAGGAGATCCGCCGTGATCACGCTGTCCGGTTCACCGCGGCTCAGGATCAGGAGGCGTTCCACATTGTTGCGCAGCTGGCGTACGTTGCCGGGCCAGTCGTGGGTCTGGAGAACAGCCATGGCATCGTCGCCGATTGGTCTCAAGGGAATGCCGGATGAGGTCGAGATCTGTTCCATGAAGTGTTCTATCAGGATCGGAACATCCTCGCGCCGTTCGGCCAGGCCCGGCACCCTCAAGGGAACAACGCTGAGACGGTGATAGAGATCCTGGCGGAACAGTCCGGCGGAAATGTGCTCTTCCAGGTTCTTCGCGGTGGAGGACAGGATACGGATGTCCACCTGCACCTTCGTCGTTCCTCCCACGCGGGTAAAACTCTGCTCGACCAGAACCCGCAGGATCTTGCCCTGGGTCTCCGCCGGCATGTCGGCGATTTCGTCGAGATAGAGCGTGCCGCCATGGGCTTCTTCCAGCGCCCCGACCTTGCGCAGATTGCCGCCTTCGTCCTCGATCCCGAACAGCTCTTCTTCCATGCGTTCCGGGGTAATCGTCGCGGCATTCAACACCACAAACGGGCTTTTCGCGCGTGGCGAGGAATCATGGATAATACGAGCGGCCAGTTCCTTGCCCGCGCCTGAGGGGCCCGTGATCAGAATCCGGCTGTTGGTCGCTGCGATTTTCTGGATGGTCTGACGCAACTGGTTGGCGGCGCTTGACTCTCCTATAATAGCGGATGCGTCGCCTGAGCGCTGCTTCAGATCGCGGATTTCCCGCTTCATGCTGGAGGCTTCCAGCGCACGTTCGGTGATATGGATCAGGCGGTCGGTCTTGAAAGGCTTTTCGATATAGTCGTAGGCGCCGCGCTTGATGGCGGAGACGGCCGTTTCGATGTTGCCGTGACCTGAAATGATGACGACCGGCAAATCCGGGTCCGTCTCCTTGATGACATCCAGGAGCGCCAGTCCGTCCAGGCGGCTTCCCTGGAGCCAGATATCCAGAACCACGAGAGAAGGCCTGCGTTCCTTGATCGCGGCTATAGCCGTGTCTGAATCGCTGGCCGTCCGGGTTCCGAAGCCTTCATCATCGAGGATGCCGGCGATCATCTCGCGGATATCGGTTTCATCGTCAACTACGAGAATATCATGCGCCATCGGTTGTATCTGTCTGTTCGTTCTTGTTGTCGTCAATCATGTCCTCAGCCTTTTTCGACAAGGTGAGGCGCACCATTGTTCCGGTCTCCCCAAGGGATGTGTCAGGGGCGTCCTGCAGTTCGATCGTTCCGCCATGGTCTTCCAGGATCTTACGGACGATCGCGAGGCCGAGTCCCGTGCCTTTTTCGCGGGTGGTCATGTAAGGTTCAAGAAGTCTCTGCCGGTTTTCTTCTGGCAATCCGACGCCATTGTCTGTGACGCTGATCACGACCTGTTCGCCGGCATCCTCCAACTTCACAAGTATGCGCCCTTCAGGCAGATCATCGCCCGTTCGGCCCTCGATCGCCTCGGCGGCATTCTTGATGACGTTCGTCAGGGCCTGACCGATCAGCCGGGCATCGAAGGTAGCACGCACGGGGTCTTCGGGAAGGTCTGTCGTGATCTTGATATCCGGATTGCCAACGGTCTGCATAAAGGCCGCTTCACGCACCGAGTTGCGGATATCGGCGTCGGCCTTGCTGGGTTTTCGCATCCGGGCAAATGAGGAGAATTCGTCTACCATTTGACCGATGTCGCCGACCTGGCGGATGATCGTATCGATACATTGATCGAACACGCCGCGATCCTCTTCAACCTTCTTGCCATAGCGGCGGCGGATCCGCTCGGCGGACAATTGGATCGGGGTCAAGGGGTTCTTGATTTCATGGGCAATCCTGCGGGCGACATCGGCCCAGGCCGAATTGCGTTGCGCCGAAACCAGATCGGTAATGTCGTCGATCGTGACTACGTATCCATGTTCGCGCCGGGTGGAAAGCTCGCTTGTGATCCGGACGTTCAAGGTCCTCTGGCGCCCGCCAAGAGCCATCTCGATCTGTGTTTCGTGAGAGCGGCCGCTGTCTTCGTGAATGGTCTTGCTGATCTCAGCACCGAGTTGGGGAATGACATCTTCAAGCGGCATGTTGAGGATCGCGATTTCATCGACCCCAAGCAGTGTCTGTGCGGAGCGATTGACGAGCATGATCCGGCCTTCTTCGTCAATCCCGATGACGCCGGTGGACACACCTGACAGAACGGCCTCATTAAATCTGCGCCTGCGGTCGATCTGCTCGTTCGCAGCCAACAATGCGTCGCGTTGCCCGAGAAGCTGGCCCGTCATCTTGTTGAAGGTCGCTCCGAGGTTGGCAAGATCGCCGCCGGATTTATGGGTTTCGACCTTGACCGCCAGGTTGCCTTTCGACACCTCGTCTGCCGCGGAAATGAGCGTACGGATGGGCGCTACCAGACGGTTGGCGAAGCCGAACCCGATCCAGATCGCCGACAGCAGCAGGATCAGGGCAACCCCCAGATACACCAGGGCAAATGCGACCTGAACGCCAAACCGGGTCTTTTCGAGAACCCGATAGGACTTGGCTCCGTCATCGGCCAGTCGCAGATAGTCCACCACGCGTGGATCCATGGCCCGGGTGACGAACAGATAGAAATCATCGTAGGCCGCAAGCTTCATCACTCCGCCGACCTGATTGGTCTTTCCCGGCGCGATCATGACGGGAGCATTGGATGCCGCGGCCTGGGGAAATACGCTTTTGGGAGGAAGCAGGATATCGGCCTTGGGGTCGAATACGATTCGGGTGATGACGGAGCCGTCGGAGTTCAGAATGTAGGCAGCCTGCAGCCCCCGCAAGGAGGCCTGAGCGGAGAAGAAGGAATCGAACCGGCTCGGTTCGTTGCTGTAGACTGTCTCCGCACGATCGACATCGTTGGCCATGGCAATCAGATGGGCGCGAAGCACCTGCACGTGCTCTTGCAGATAGGCCTGCGCTACAACCAGGGCATTGTCGATGATGCGCCGGGTCCGTTCCTCGAACCAGCGGTCCAGCCCCTTGTCGAGCGTAAATGTAGCGAGGATCGCCATAAGAATGGCTGGAACCGCGGCAATCACGCTGAACAACGCAACGATACGCACGTGAAGCCGTGCGGCCGCCCTGCCCCGCCGCCGCGCGGTCCACAGCTTGTAGATCTCCAGCAGGATCTCGAGCACCAGACAGGTCGCCAGAATGCCGTTGACCAGCATTGCGATCCAGACCACTTCCTGGGTCGGCGCGATGGGGGTCAGCCCCATAAGAATGGCGAAGGTTACGGCAATGGAAACCAGGGCGACGATCATGATCGCCAACCCGACACGACGCATGAGTCTGCCGCCGGTTACCTTGATGACCGCCGTTTCCTGGAGGCCTCCCAGTGTCATGTTCCCTCGTCATTCGGCGATAGATGGCGGCCCGCGATTCCACGGCCCGCTCACAGAAGCTGCGGCACACTTACCACACATTGTTGCGAAATTGCGACAATGGCGCGGCTGCGACAATGCTTCAAGGGAATTTAGGCCGCCCCGGTCGGAAAGACGGGGGCAAACACTAGCGGAATGCGCGCATTACCTGGATATCCAGATCCCTGATTTTCTTGCGTAATGTATTGCGATTGACGCCAAGCAGTTCCGCCGCCTTGATCTGATTGCCTCGAGTGGCGGCCAGGGCAGCGCTGATCAAGGGGTACTCCACTTCCCGCAGAATGCGGTGATAAAGACCTGGAGGCGGCAGGGATTCTCCGTACTGCTCGAAATAGTTTCCGAGATAGCGCTCGACCGAAGTCCCGAGATTGATGTTCTCGGCCTCATCTTCTTCAAGAGCCGAAACGGACGGTTGGCTGAGCTCATGCTCGAGCAGTGCCTCACCGATCACATCCTGCGGGTAGAGAGCGGCAAGGCGCCTGACCAGGTTTTCCAGTTCGCGTACGTTGCCCGGCCAGCGGTAGCGGCGTAGCAGGTTGAGGGCAGCCTGATCCACCTGCTTCGGCGGCAGGCCCTCCTTTTCCGCAAGCTGGAAAAAATGTCGGACAAGATCGGGAATGTCTTCCACACGTTCGCGCAACGGCGGGAGCCGGATCGGCACGACGTTCAGTCGGAAGTAAAGATCTTCGCGGAATAGCCCCTGATTGATGAGTTGGCGCAGGTCCTTGTTGGTCGCCGCAATGATCCTGACATCCGTCTTGATCGGGGTCCGGCCACCGACTGTGGTGTATTCGCCCTGCTGGAGGACGCGCAGCAACCGCGTCTGGGCTTCCATCGGCATGTCGCCAATCTCGTCGAGGAACAGAGTGCCGCCGTCTGCCTGTTCGAACCGGCCCGAACTGCGCACCTGGGCACCCGTAAAGGCGCCTTTTTCGTGACCGAATAGTTCAGCCTCGATCAGATCGCGCGGGATGGCGGCCATGTTGATCGCAACGAAAGGACCGTTACGCCGTTTGCCGTAGTCGTGAAGCGCCCGGGCGACCAGTTCCTTGCCGGTGCCGGATTCGCCGTTGATCATGACGGTCAGATCGGTCTGCATCAGCCTCGCGAGCACACGGTAGATTTCCTGCATCGCAGGCGAGCGGCCGACCAGCGGCATCCCTTCGCCGATGTCGTCGATCTCCACCGGCTTCTTGATCTTCGGTTCCTCGAGTGCGCGGCTGACGATGCTCGTCAGTTCCTTCAGATCGAAGGGCTTGGGCAGATATTCATAAGCCCCCTTCTCCGAGGCCTTGATTGCGGTCATGAAGGTGTTTTGCGCACTCATGACCAGAACAGGGAGTTCCGGGCGCAGTTTTTTCATGCGCGGAAGAATGTCGAAGATATTTTCGTCCGGCATGACGACATCGGTGATGACGAGATCGCCGTCGCCGGAACTGACCCAGCGCCAGAGGGTGTTGGCGTTGGACGTCAGGCGGACGGTATAGCCGGCCCTGGAGAGGGCCTGGTTGAGCACGGTGCGGATGGCGGCGTCATCATCAGCGACGAGAATGGTGCCAGTCGGCATGGTCAATCGTTCCTGTCATTGGAGGACGTGCCGTTAACGGGCGTATCCGGGTCGGTGTAGGCGGGCATCAGGATGCGGAAAACGGTCTTGCGCGGCTGGCTGTCGCATTCGATCACCCCGCCGTGGTCGCCGATAATCTTGGCGACCAGCGCAAGGCCTAATCCCGAGCCGTTGGTCTTGGTGGTGATAAACGGTTCAAACATATGCGGAAGCAGATCTTCCGGTACGCCCGGCCCGTTGTCCTGAACGCAGAATTCCAGCGGCAGGCTGACTTTCTGCTCGGTTCCGGGCACAGACAAACGGACACCCGGGCGGAATGCGGTCGTAATCCTGATTTCGCCATCCGGATCGTCGCCGATCGCTTCACTGGCGTTCTTGATCAGATTGAGGAAGATCTGGATAAGCTGGTCCTTGTTGGCATAGACCGGCGGCAGCGACGGATCGTATTCCTCGATGATCTTGATATTGCGGGCAAAACCGTTGTCTGCGAGCCGTTTGACGTGATCGAGAACCACGTGGATGTTGACCGGCTCCCGTTCGATCGGACGTTCGTCTGAAAAGACTTCCATTCTGTCGACGAGCTTGACGATCCGGTCGGTCTCATCGGTGATCAGCCGCGTCAGGGGCCTGTCTTCATCAGGAACGGATTGTTCCAGAAGCTGGGCGGCGCCGCGGATACCCGAAAGCGGGTTCTTGATTTCATGGGCGAGCATGGCTGCAAGTCCCGTGACGGTGCGGGCGGCCCCCCTCGACGTCAACTGACGGTCGATCTTTTCCGCCATGGTCCGTTCCTGGAACATCAGGACGACGGCGCCGGGGCGGTCGGAAACGGGGGCTGCGTTGATGTCGACGATCTTCGGCGCGCCAATGCGCGGAGAACCGATGTCGACCTTGTATTCGTTGACGGGCGCGCCGCGTTCGCGGACCTGCTCGATCAGGGTCAGGAGTGGACTGCCGAAGGGCACGAAGTCGCTGATCGGGTGACGCCTGAGAAATGCGACGCTGGAGCGCATGAATATTTCGGCCGCCATATTGGCTGATTCTATCACGCCATCCGGTGCGACCAGAAGAACCGGGTGCGGCAGGGCATCCAGGATCGTGGGGCCGTCACTTGCCAGGGCTGCGGTGCGGCCCTCTGCCATTGCTTGAGGCGTCATGCGGCACTCCGTTGATCGAGCGTGGAAAACAGGGTTTCCGTAAGGCGGATTACTTCAGTCGGGTCGTTTGAGGTCATCAGGGTCGATCGCAAACTTGTTGGAGTAAGCGTGATTCCTGCGCCATCCAGGTACCAATCGAGATGCTTTCGGGCGATGCGGATGCCCGGCATCCGTCCGTAATGGGAAAGCATGTCTTCGTAATGGGTCAAGACAAGATCGGTGAGTTCCGATCCGGACGGGTTCGGCAAGCGTTCACCGGTGTTCAGGTAATGTGCGATATGCCCCGGCAGCCACGGACGCCCATAGGCCCCGCGGCCGATCATCACGGCGTCGGCACCCGATTCCGCAAGCATGGCATCGGCATCGTCGTAACCATGGCAGTCGCCATTGGCGATGACCGGGATCGAGACCGCGCTCTTGACCCGGGCAATTGTGCGCCAATCGGCCCTGCCCTTGTAGAACTGGCAACGGGTGCGGCCATGAACAGTGACAAGCCGGATGCCCGCGGCTTCGGCCCGTTGGGCCAATTCCGGCGCATTTATGCTGGTTTCGTCCCAACCAAGACGCATTTTCAGCGTTACAGGAATGGCGACAGCGCCGACCGTCGCTTCGATCAATGTCAGCGCGTGATCGAGATCGCGCATCAACGCTGAACCGGAATAGCCGCTTGTTACCTTTTTGGCAGGACATCCCATGTTGATGTCGATAACATCCGCGCCGAGATCGGCGACGATCTTTGCCGCTTCTGCCATCCAGCGCGCCTCGCGGCCGGCAAGCTGCACGACATGGAGTCCGCCTTCCTGAGGCCCGGCACGCATTTCGGTTTCGGCATCGCCCTTGACGAAGGACTCGCTCGCGACCATCTCGCTGACGACCATTCCGGCGCCATATCGGGCAGCTATTCGCCGGAACGGCAAATCGCTCACACCCGACATGGGAGCAAGCACCGCTCTTCGGTCAAGAGTGTGACAACCGATGCGCATTAAAGCTTGCCCTTGCGAAAGAGTGAGGAATGCAACTTTGCTCATATCCTGTGCATGATATTTTACTGCCTATATAGTAGCCATTTTCCGCAGTGCGGCAAGAGGCAAATTGCCTATTCGACGACAACATGGTTGAAATCCGGGCAGAGTGTTAACAAGCGAAAATGAATAAAATTTAGGGAGTTTGGAGCCTTACATGAAGTTACGCGTGGCCGTCATCGTCGTTGCCGCAGGACGAGGCACCCGTTTTTCCTCCGATGGAGATCGTCAGCCCAAGCAATATCGCGACCTGGTCGGTCGACCTGTCGTCAGCCGGACTCTGGACGCATTCCTGTCTCATCCGGGAATTGCCGACGTCCTGGCGGTGATTCATCCGGATGACACAGCCCTGTACGATCAGGCAGTCACCGCCATCGACCCGGTGGGGAGAAATAAACTGCGGCAAGCGGTTTTCGGCGGTAACACTCGTCAAGGATCGGTTCGCAACGGCCTGCTCGCACTGAAGAACGACAACATTCATCAGGTCTTGATACACGATGCGGCGCGGCCGTTTGTCTCTCATGCCGTTATCGATAATGTGCTGGAAAAACTGGCAGAGGGACGGCTTGCGGTTCTCCCGGCTGTACCTGTGGTCGATACCCTGAAGCGGTTGGGAGAGGTAACCCATCGGTTGGAAACCGTCGACCGCACCGGTCTATGGGCGGCGCAAACGCCGCAAGGTTTTGATTATCCGACAGTCCTGGAAGGACATGAAAAGGCGTACCAGGCCGGGCGCACGGACTTTACCGACGACACCGCCATTGCCGAATGGCAGGGTGTCGCGGTCAGCCTGGCCGAGGGAGACCCGGACAACTTCAAGATTACATCCCGTTCCGACCTGGACCGGGCGAAAAAGCGGATTTCCATGACAGACAGATATAATTCCGGCCTTGCCGAACTTGGTGACGTGCGTATGGGCACCGGATATGATGTCCATGCCTTTGAGGACGGAGATGCCGTGATCCTCGGCGGCATACAGATTGCCCACGACAAGCGCCTGAAGGGACATTCCGACGCCGATGTGGTCCTGCATGCCATTACGGACGCGATTCTGGGTGCTATCGGCGATGGCGACATCGGTGCTCACTTCCCCCCTTCCGACCCGGCTTGGAAAGGCGCATCTTCAGACAGGTTCCTTGCAGATGCCGTACGTCGCGTGACGGACCGGGGCGGCAGGTTGGCTCATCTGGATGTTACAATCGTGTGCGAAGCGCCCAAAATCGGGCCGCACCGCGAAGCCATGCGCCAGTCGATCGCGGGGATCTGCGAACTCCCCGTTTCCAGGGTGTCCGTGAAGGCAACTACTTCGGAGCGGCTCGGCTTTACCGGACGCAGGGAGGGCATTGCTGCGCTCGCCGGCGCCACGGTACGGTTGCCCTTCAATGACGAGGACTGCACATGACAGACTTGGAAACCCTGCTGCCCCTAGCCGAACGGGTCCTGTCCGCCTGCCAGAAAAAAGGTCTGATGGTGGCGACCGCCGAATCGTGCACAGGTGGTCTGATCGCCGGCACACTGACCGAGATCTCCGGATCGTCCGCCGTTTTCGATCGGGGATTTGTCACTTATTCAAATGAAGCGAAAAAAGACCTGCTCAACGTCAAATCTGCCGATCTGGATGCCTACGGCGCAGTCAGCGAACAAATCGCCCGCCAGATGGCGTCGGGAGCGCTCGCCAATTCCCGCGCTCAGATCGCGGTTGCCGTGACGGGGGTTGCCGGACCAGGCGGCGGTTCAGAAGATAAACCGGTCGGAACGGTTTATTTCGGTATCGCCGTTCAAGGCGAACGGACGGAACACAAGCATTGTCTGTTTTCCGGAGAAGGGCGCGGACAGATCCGGGCTCTCTCGATTAAAACGGCGCTCGAGCTTCTGTTAAATGCGGCAAATTCGTTTGTCGCTCGTTAACACTCCTTGCAAAAGACCAACGAAACACTCTCCCGTTAGGGTTCGGGCAAGCTTACATCATTAAGATGGAAACCGATTTGGTTCAAAAAGTTTGATATTCCCCGATGTGCAGGGAGAGATTATGAAAAATCTGGCGCTCCTCGTTCTACTCGTCACTGCTGCGCCTGTACCGGCAGGCGCTCAGGGACTTCCGGAACCAGGTGATTTCTATCTCATCTCCCGAAATGCCGACGGCGAGTTCGTCGGCAGCCACAAGATATTTCACCGGGCTTCCTCCGGCCTGCGTCTGGTCACCTATTGCAATCGGGAATACTGGGTGCGGCCCTATACAGTCGCCTGGACCCAACTCGAAGTGGAAAACAATCGGGAAGTTCGGGTGGAGTTCAATCGGAGCAAAGGCTGGCGTCCTATTTGCGAACAGCCGGAAGAACAGGTCACCTTGAAGGACCTTGGCATTGATATTGCGCCCGGGGAAGTCACGGATGATATGACCGCACCGGAGACCCTGGCCAACCGCTTCAGCGCCATCGGCAGTGCGTTCCGCAAATAGGACCGTAATCAGTCGAAAGAAATTCTCCTATTTTCTATCGTTTGTTTCTGCTCAGAACGCCGGTTTTTCGCGATTTGTCTGAAACAGTTAAAATTGCAATCAAATTCCACCGTTTGCATGAGGAATATTTAGACGGATTGCAATCTAGTGTGTCCGCTAGACGAGAGCGTACGGGCGAAGCATGACTGCTTTGCGCCCTGAACTCCACAATGTTATGTGGGAATGACTATGCTGAGATCTATTCTGGTTGCGGCCACTCTTGCTGTAACAGCCAGCGTCGCTCATGCGGGCAATACGTTCGGCCTGATCGACTATTACATGATCTCTCGTGGCGACGATGGCATGTTTCTCGGCAGCCACAAGATTTTCCTCAGAGCAGCCGACGGGCTGACCCAGGTCAAATATTGCGGACGCAGCTATTGGGTTCGTCCGGTGACGGTCGCCTGGACCCAGGTTGAAATGGACAACGCCCATGAGGTGCGGGTCGAATTCAACCGCGGGAAAGGCTGGCGCCCGATTTGCGAACGTCCGACCGACTATGTCACGCTCGAGGATCTGGGGGTCAGCATGGATCCTTATGTTGTCGTCCGCAATGAAGGCGATGACATCGCGCGTGTCAACAAATGGCAGGCAGTCAGCAAGTCGCTCAAACGCGGCGACAGTACAAAGCGCGGCTCCACGACGTACCATAGCAATTAATTAAATTGCCGGATATTCCGAAAAGGCAGGGTTAATAATTCTCTGCTTTACTTGAAGACTATTCGTTTCAGCAACACGCGAGAAACGGAAGAAACCGTCTTTCAAAGCGGGTATCCAATGGTCAAGATCGGAGCACTTTTCCTGTTTTTGTTGATGTCCGTCAGCGCTCATGCGCAGCTTTCGGCACCGGCAGGCGATTATTATATACGCTCCCTTGATCCCAGCGGCCGTTTCAACGGCATTCAGGAAATCCTCACTCGGCCGGAGACCGGTTATCACAAAGCCGTCTATTGCGAGACCTCCTTCTGGGTGACCCGCAGCACGGTCGCCTGGACCGAGCGCGAAGCGGAGGCCGGCCGGCACCTCGTGATCATCAATGAACTCAACAAGAAACCGGAAGTTTACTGCGCGGACCCCGAGCACTACGTACGCCTTGAGGACCTCGGCTTGAAAAAGCACGAGATTCTCAAGGCGCGAGAAAATGCCGAACCGGTTGACATGCAGTCAAGTCGCCTGCGCATCATCAGCGAAGCCTTCAAGAATTTCAAATAAGACTTGTTGCGCGCACGTGCTAGCGGCTCAAACGCCGTAGACCTCGTCTGCGCGGGCTTCGAAGGCGCTGGAGAATTTCCGGAACGCCTTGTCGAACATGACCCCCATCAGCGACCCGAGCGTGCGGCTCTTGAACTCATAGGTTATGAAGAAGCCGACATCACAGGCGCCGTCATCACGGTCGGTAAACGTCCAACGGTTTTCCAGATGCTTGAACGGCCCGTCGAGATATTCGACAAGGATGGTGTTCTCGTGCGGTCTCAGCTCGACCCGGCTGGTGAAGGTCTCGCGAAACAGCTTGTAGGCGACGGTCATATCGGCGATGAGGACTTCCCTGCCCTCGCCCAGATCCTTGCGGCCTCGGACATGCAGCGCCTGGCACAACGGCACGAATTCGGGATAGCGCTCAACGTCGGACACCAGATTAAACATGTCCGCCGCGCTGTGGTTGACCTTATGAGTGGAAGTAAAGCTCGGCATGAAATCCGCTCAGACCGTCCTGTCAGTATCCGAGCCTCGCGGCACGTGCCGCGCGCAATTCGGCAAAATCCTCTCCCGCATGATGGGAGGAACGGGTCAGCGGACTTGCCGAAACCTTCAGGAATCCCTTGGCATAGGCGATCCGCTCGTACCCCTTGAACTCCTCCGGCGTGACGAAAGACATGACCGGATGGTGTTTCTTCGAAGGCTGCAGATACTGGCCGATGGTGAGGAAGTCGACATCGGCGGCGCGCAGGTCGTCCATCAGCTGTAGGACTTCGTTGCGGACTTCGCCCAGACCGACCATGATGCCGGACTTGGTGAACATGGACGGGTCCAGTTCCTTCACCCTCTGCAGCAGGCGGATCGAATGGAAATAGCGCGCGCCGGGACGCACCGTCAGATACTTTGACGGCACTGTTTCCAGATTGTGGTTGAACACGTCGGGCTTTGCCTCGACGACGATTTCGAGCGCGCCGCCCTTGCGCAGGAAATCCGGTGTCAGCACCTCGACGGTCGTCTTCGGCGATACTTCGCGGATGGCCTGGATCACATCGGCAAAATGGCGTGCGCCGCCGTCGTCGAGATCGTCCCGGTCGACGGAAGTGATTACCACGTGTTCAAGCCCCATGCGGGCGACCGCGTCGGCAATACCGGCAGGTTCTTTCGTATCGACCGGACCGGGCATGCCGGTACGCACGTTACAGAAGGCACACGCGCGCGTGCAGGTATCGCCCAGGATCATGAAACTGGCGTGCTTCTTCGACCAGCATTCGCCGATATTCGGACAGCCGGCCTCCTCGCACACGGTGACGAGGTTGTTCTTTCGCACGAGGTCCTGGGTCTCGCGATAGACCGGCGACGTCGGAGCCTTGACGCGAATCCATTTCGGCTTGCGCAGCACCGGATTGTCGGGCCTGTGAGCCTTTTCCGGGTGGCGGGGCCGTTCATCGCGTGTGTCGGCGGTTTTCGATAGGGTGTCGACGATCGTAACCATGGGTCTTAAGTGTCGCTATTACGGGAAAAGGTCAAGTGGCTCACCGCAAAGCTGCTATGCGGAAACAACCTGCTTCCTGTACTTTTGAAATTGTTCGACGGCTTTGTCGGACAAAGGCTGGGATTTGCGGGTTGTTTCGTTCATTTGCACAATAATGGTCTTGGCCCGGGCAACCGGTAGGCCGTTCTGGCAGACGAGCTGTTCCAGGGTGACCGAACTGCGCCCGGTATCAAGAACGGCTGTCCCGATCTCCACCGTTCCCGGCCAGCGCACTTCACTAAGAAAGTCCAGTTCCAGCCGGGCGATAACGAAGGCCGCTCCTTCATCGGCGTATCCGCCAGCTTTTTCAAACAGGATTTCCACCCGGCCGGTTTCCAGGAAGGTGGCAAAGACGGCGTTGTTGACGTGCCCCTGCCGGTCGGTATCGCAGTAGCGCAGCTTATCGGTGGATCTGGCCGGATAGGCGTCAATGTCTGGTGTTTCGGTCACCTGGCGATCCTGCAGTTTGTCATTTGCAATTCATTCCGGTTTTCAGCCGAAGAGCTTCTTCCACAGAAACAGGAACAGGATCGCTCCGAGGGTTGCGACGACAAGCTGATCCAGCGGTCCGCCGGTCACATTCAGTCGAAACATATGGGCGAGTTCACCGCCGAGCAACGCACCGACCAGCCCGACGACCAGACTGCCGATAAAGCCGCCACGGCTGTTGAGGACCCGGTGCGCGATGGCTCCGGCCACCAGGCCGATGATGATCCAGAGGATAAACCCCATCGACGACTATCCTTTTTTCGTATCAGGCCAGGATCCTGGCGATCACTACCACGACGATTGCGCCGATCGCGGCAACGACGATTTCGTTCACCCAGGCATTGCCGAGGTTGATATTGATGCCCGTTGCCTTGACCAGGAAACCGCCCACGACGGCGCCGATAAGACCCGTCAGCAGATACCGGACGAGGCCGCCGCCACCGACGAAGAAACTTGCGAGCCAGCCTGCAACGAGACCGATAACGCACCAAATCAAAATGTTCTTTGCATCCATCATATTTCTCCTGGAACCGGGAACCGGGGAGAGCCTATCAGCAGTTCGTGACAAACCGCCAGAGCCCTTTTCGGTAGCGGGCCCCGGCGATCGTCACATTGCCAGGACACTGTGATCAGATATTCAGAACCCGGCCATAGGCATCGAGCACGCTTTCCTTCATCATTTCCGACAGGGTCGGATGCGGGAACACCGTGTGCATCAGGTCTTCTTCGGTGGTTTCCAGATTCATGGCGACCACGAAGCCCTGAATCAGTTCGGTCACTTCCGCACCCACCATATGTGCGCCGAGAAGCTGGCCGGTCTTTTCGTCGAAGATGGTCTTGATCAGGCCTTCGGGCTCGCCGAGCGCAATCGCCTTGCCATTGCCCATGAACGGGAAGCGGCCGACCTTGATCTTGTAACCGGCTTCCTTGGCCTTGGGCTCGGTCAGACCGACCGAGGCGACTTGCGGATTGCAATAGGTGCAGCCCGGGATCATCGATTTGTCCATGGGATGGACATCCTTGCCGGCGATCTTTTCCACGCAGATGACGCCCTCGTGCTCCGCCTTGTGGGCGAGCATGGGCGGACCGGCGACGTCGCCGATGGCATAGATCCCGGGCACATTGGTGCGGCCATAGCCGTCGATGACTACGCAGCCCCGGTCGGTTTTTACGCCGAGGTCCTCAAGTCCGATGTTCTCGATGTTGCCGACGACACCGACGGCGGAGATCATCTTCTCGGCCGAAATTTCCTGGGTCTTGCCGTCCTTGGTTTCCACCGTGGCGGTCACCTTGCCGGAACCCTTGACCACCTTGGTGACCTTGGCCTCGGTCAGGAACTTCAGCCCTTGCTTTTCCATCTGCTTCCTGGCGAGACCGGAGATTTCCGGATCCTCCACCGGCATGATGGTCGGCATCATTTCAATGACCGTCACATCGGCGCCCATGGTCTTGTAGAAGGACGCGAATTCGATGCCGATGGCACCCGATCCCATGACGATCAGAGATTTCGGCATCGCCGGCGGTACCATGGCCTCGAAATAGGTCCAGATGTCCTTGCCGTCCGGTTCCATGCCCGGAATGACGCGTGGACGGGCGCCGGTCGAAACGATGATGTGCTTGGCCTTGTAGACGCCCTCGCCCTTGACACCCTTGGGCACTGGATGCTGCGGTTCCATGGCCTTCTTGGCGACTTTGGAGACGGTGACTTCCCCGGCCTTGGTGATCTTGCCCTCGCCCCAGATCACGTCGACCTTGTTCTTCTTCATCAGGTAACCGACACCGCCGTTGAGCTGACCTGAAACACCGCGCGAGCGCTTCACCACGGCCGCCGGATCGAAGGAGACATTGTCCGCGCTCAGACCGTAGTCCTTGGCATGCTGCATGTAGTGGTAGATCTCGGCGGAGCGGAGCAGCGCCTTGGTCGGAATGCAGCCCCAGTTGAGGCAGATGCCGCCCAGGTGTTCGCGTTCCACGATGGCCGTCTTGAGCCCGAGCTGCGAAGCCCGGATCGCGGCTACGTAACCGCCGGGTCCGGAACCGATGATGATGACGTCGTAATTGGTATCGGCCATCGTTCTTCCCTTGAATTTTGATCGGGGGAGACGGCGCGGCGGTCAGATCCGACCGCGCCGCACTCTTTCGGTGCTCAGACGAGCATGCCCATCGGGGTTTCGATGTAGCCTTTGAAGGCCGCCAGAAGTTCCGCACCGAGCGCGCCGTCGACGCAGCGGTGGTCGGTGGAGAGCGTCACGGTCATAACCGTTGCGATCGTGATTTCGTCGTTTTTCACGACCGCCCGCTTTTCCCCTGCGCCGACAGCCAGGATCGTGGCATGCGGCGGGTTCACGACGGCGGCGAAGTCCTTCACACCCATCATGCCCATGTTGGAGACGGCCGTGGTGCCCCCCTGGTACTCTTCCGGCTTCAACTTGCGTTCCTTGGCCCGCTTGCCGAAATCCTTCATCTCGTTGGAGATAACCGACAGCGGCTTCATTTCCGCGCTGCGAACGATTGGCGTGATCAGGCCGCCCGGGATCGACACGGCGACGCCGACATCGGAATGCTTGTGCTTGACCATGGCATCATCAGTCCAGGATACATTGGCATCCGGCACGTCGCGCAGGGCAAGGGCCAGCGCCTTGATGGTCATGTCGTTGACGGAGACCTTGTAGAGCGGATTGCCGTCCTTATCCTTCGGTGCGGATGCATTTATCTGACCGCGCAGGGCGAGCAGGGCGTCCAGTTCGCAATCGATCGAGACATAGAAATGCGGGATCGTCTGTTTGGATTCCACCAAACGCCGGGCAATCGTCTTGCGCATGCCGTCGTGAGGCACGAGTTCGTAAGAGCCTTCCTCGAAAAGCTTGAGTACCTGATCGGTCGACGGGCCGGTCGGCGCAGCTGCCGCGGCAGCCGGAGCGGCAGCGGAAGCCGGAGCTGACTTTCCTGCACCGGATTCAAGGGCCTTTTCAATATCGCGCTTGACGATCCGGCCGTGCGGACCTGTGCCACTGAGCGCCTTCAGGTCCAGACCGTTCTGCTGCGCGAGCCGACGGGCCAGCGGAGAGGAAAAGATCCGGCTGCCGTCGGAAGCCTTCGGGGCGGGAACCGGATCGGTCGCGGCCTTGGCGCCGATTTCGATGGCGGACGAACTTTCCGGAACCGCAGGCGCCTTGTCCTTTTCGGCTTCTTCCGACTTGGGCGCCGAGGCGGCGGACCCGGTTTTCGACTCCATCGCGCTGGCGTCCTCGCCTTCTTCCAGGAGAACGGCGATCAGTTCGTTGACCTTCACTCCAGCGGTTCCAGCCGGAACGACGATCTTGCCGACGGTGCCTTCGTCAACGGCTTCCACTTCCATGGTCGCCTTGTCGGTCTCGATTTCGGCGATTACGTCGCCTGCGGAAACCTCGTCGCCTTCCTTGACCAGCCACTTGGCCAGATTGCCCTCTTCCATGGTCGGAGAGAGCGCCGGCATCGTAATGTTGATTGGCATAACTGCCTCCCTCTCGCCTTAGGCCGTGTAGGTGACGGCTTTGACCGCGTCGATGACTTCCTGGACATTCGGCAGTGCCAGCTTCTCCAGGTTGGCGGCATAGGGCATCGGAACATCCTTGCCGGTCACCCGAAGAACAGGGGCATCGAGATAGTCGAAGGCCTTTTCCTGTACCTGGTAGGCGATTTCGGAAGAGACCGAACACATCGGGAAAGCTTCCTCGATGGTGACCACTCGGCCGGTCTTCTGTACCGAGGCAATCACGGTATCGATGTCCAGCGGGCGAATGGTGCGCAGGTTGATCACTTCGGCGGAAATGCCCATGGAGGCGAGTTCCTCGACGGCCTTCATGGTATAGGTCATGCCGATCCCCCAGGAGACCAGGGTGACGTCCGTCCCTTCCCGCTCGACCTTAGCCTTGCCGATCGGCAGGACGAAATCATCCATGTCCGGGATCTCGAAGGAATGGCCGTAGAGGATCTCGTTTTCCAGGAAGATAACCGGGTTCGGATCGCGGATCGCGGCTTTCAGCAGGCCTTTCGCGTCAGCCGCCGAATAGGGCTGAATCACCTTCAGGCCGGGCACATGGGCATACCAGGAGGCATAATCCTGGGAGTGCTGAGCACCGACGCGCGCTGCCGCACCATTGGGACCGCGGAACACGATGGGCGCGCCCATCTGACCGCCGGACATGTAAAGCGTCTTGGCCGCGGAGTTGATGATCTGGTCGATCGCCTGCATGGCGAAGTTGAAGGTCATGAACTCCACGATCGGTTTCAGACCCGCCATGGCCGCGCCGACGCCGAGGCCGGCAAAGCCGTGCTCCGTGATCGGCGTATCGATGACCCGCTTGGCGCTGAACTCGTCGAGCAACCCTTGCGTGATCTTGTAGGCGCCCTGGTATTCGGCGACTTCCTCACCCATGACGAAGACGTCCGGATCGCGGCGCATTTCTTCCGCCATGGCGTCGCGCAGGGCTTCCCGCACGGTGGAGGACTTCATGGCCGTACCTTCCGGAATGTCCGGATCATCGGCGGGCTTGGAGGTGACGGGGGTAGCCGGCGCGGAAGGCGCTGGCGACGATGCTTCCTCCGCGGCGGCGGGAGCCGGTGTCGGAGCGGCGGCGGGTTCTTTCGCAGCCGCTTCCAACGCGCTGGCGTCCTCATCCTCGCCCAGCAGAATGGCGATTTTCTCATTGACCTTGACCGCCTCGGTTCCTTCCGGAACCAGGATCTTGCCAAGAGTGCCTTCGTCCACGGCTTCCACTTCCATGGTCGCCTTGTCGGTCTCGATTTCGGCGATCACGTCGCCGGCGGACACGGTGTCGCCTTCAGCCTTGAGCCACTTGGCGAGCTTGCCCTCTTCCATCGTCGGCGAAAGAGCCGGCATCAAAATGTCGATCGGCATGATTTCCCCCGGCTTATCGCAGAATGTCGGTGTAGAGTTCGGACGGATCCGGCTCCGGATCGGTCTGGGCAAATTCGGCGGCTTCCGCGACAACCGCGCGGACGTCCTTGTCGATTGCCTTCAGCTCGTCTTCCGTGGCCCATTTGTTTTCGATCAGACGCGCGCGAACCTGCTCGATCGGATCGTGCTCGGTCCGCATTTTCTGGACTTCGTCCTTTGAGCGGTATTTCGCCGGATCGGACATGGAGTGACCGCGGTAGCGGTAGGTGATCATTTCCAGAATATAGGGGCCCTTGCCGGACCGGCACCATTCCAGCGCCTTTTCACCGGCGGCCATGACCGCGCGGACATCCATGCCGTCAACCTGTTCGCCCGGAATTCCGAACGAAGACCCGCGCTGGGACAGATCGGTGTTGGCGGATGCGCGGGCCACGCTCGTGCCCATGCCGTACTTGTTGTTTTCGATGACGTAGATCACCGGCAGTTTCCAGAGCTCCGCCATGTTGAAGCTCTCGTAGACCTGCCCCTGGTTGGATGCGCCGTCACCGAAGAAGGCCATCGCGACATTGCCGTTTTCACGGTATTTGTTGGCGAAGCCGATGCCGGTGCCAAGGGACACCTGGGCGCCGACGATGCCGTGGCCGCCGTAGAAGTGCTTTTCCTTGGAGAACATGTGCATGGAGCCGCCCTTGCCTTTCGACAGGCCGCCGCGGCGTCCGGTGAGTTCGGCCATCACGCCTTTCGGGTCGAGATCCATGGCAAGCATGTGACCGTGGTCCCGGTAACCGGTGACCATCTGATCGCCATCCTTCTTGGCCATCTGCAGGCCGACGACGACAGCCTCCTGGCCGATATAAAGGTGACAGAAGCCACCTATGAGGCCCATGCCGTACAATTGCCCGGCCTTTTCCTCGAACCTCCTGATCAGGAGCATTTCCCGGTAAGCGTGGAGTTCCTGATCCTTGTCGAAATCGGCGATCGCAGGAGCGGCCGTTTTGGCGGCTCCGCGGGACCGGCCGGCGCTTTTTGCGCTGGTGCCGGCAGATGACTTTTTCGTAGCAGCCATATCCCTCTTCTCGGCGAGACGTTTACCTTAAGACAGGCATGCGGAGAATAGCCTGTCACCCTAGACGTTCCAAGATAGTGAAGCGGGTACTCTGGTTTCAGTTATCTTGTTGTAATAACGTGGTATTTTTTGATTAACTGAATTCTGGTTTATTGTTATTATTTAACAGGATATCAGTTTATTTTCTGATAGCTGTTCCCGGGCCGCAAGATCACCAGCTCGTCACCATGTACCAGATTAAGATTGAGACGGGCCCGTTCGTCAACCATATCCGGATTCAGACTTTCCGGGCGCAGCAGGCTGACCTTTGCGACGAGCGCCTTTCTTTCGGCAACCAAAACTTCCAGTTGCTTCTCCAGATCGTCGAATTGGTGCTCGATCCGGGCCCGGCCAACGAGCCCCAACTCGCCGTTGAGAGCGTGAAAACCGAAGTAGGTCAGGACCGACAGGGCAACGACCGGAATGATCAATCGGCGAATGAAGGATTGTTTGCGCTGACGTGTGGTAGCAGGCACGTTGGGACCTTGAACTCTGTACTGCGGGCCTCTTTCAAACAGGATGCCGCAGGCAGGCTTAACAGTCCCTTTATATCTCCGATAAACTTCCACCGATTTTGGATCAAATACAGGTCAAGAACGCGCCGTCGGCATGAGGCTGAACCCGCATGGCTCGTGATATGCCCGGATAAACACCAATTCGGTCTGCCTTGGATTTCTCTCAACACTCATGTGGATCTATAGTCCCTGATGGCGAGCCGGATCCGGGAGGGCGTGCGCCGATGGCCGGGAACCATCTGGAAGAAAAATTCAAGAGCGAACGGTTGCGCATGGTCGACGAGCAGATCGCCCATCGGGGCGTGCGCGATCCGAAGACGCTGGAGGCCATGCGGACGGTCCGACGGCATCTTTTCGTCGACCCGTCACACATCCAAAACGCCTATGAAGATCGCCCCCTGCCGATCGGTCAGGGTCAGACCATTTCCCAGCCCTATATTGTCGCTCTGATGACGGAAGCCCTGAAACTCAAAAGTGGTGAAAGCGTTCTGGAGATCGGGACTGGCTGCGGTTATGCGGCGGCTGTCTTGAAGGAAGCGGGCGCAAAGGTAATCACGATTGAACGGATCGGGGAGCTTGTTTCGCTGTCACGTGAAAACCTCAAGGCCGCAGGCTACGAGGATATCGAAGTTATCTGCGCTGACGGCACTCTCGGACATGAGCAAGGCGCGCCCTACGATGGCATCGTGGTCACCGCCGGCGGCCCCTCCGTCCCGGACCATCTTAAGCACCAGCTCAAGATCGGCGGCCGCCTCGTTATCCCTGTCGGCCCCTCCACCTGGAACCAGCGACTGGTCCGTGTCACCCGGACCGGAGAGGAAACGTTCGAGGAGGAAGACCTCGGCGGGGTCTGTTTCGTGCCGCTCATCGGTGAGGAAGGCTGGGATCAAACCAAATCCTGGCCCTGAACGAATCCATTACTGCGCCTGCCCCCAATAAATCCGATTAAGCCGCCGCCAGCCGGGACAGCTTGGTCAGGACCGTTGCGGTCCCCTTTAGCCGGTCGTCGGTCTTCTCCCAGTCCCGGGTGAGCACGATCTTCTGATCCGGACGGATCTTGGCCAAGCCCCCCTGCTCCGAGATATAGCCGACGAGGGCTGCCGGATTGGGAAATTCGCTGTTGCGGAAGGTGATGACGATCCCCTTCGGTCCGGCGTCGACCTTTTCCACATTCGCCTTGCGGCACAGGCCCTTGATGAAGACGATCTTCAGCAAATGGGCGACTTCCTCGGGCAGCGAACCGAAACGGTCGATCATCTCCGCACCGAAGGCATCGATTTCCTCCGCCTCGGTCAGGTCGCCAAGACGGCGGTAAAGCTGCAGGCGCAGTTGCAGGTCGGGCACATAGTCTTCCGGGATCAACACCGGTGTACCGATGTTGATCTGCGGCGACCAATGCTCCTCGCCCATGTCCGCACCGCCGTCCTTGAGCTGGGCCACGGCTTCCTCCAGCATCTGCTGGTAGAGCTCGAAGCCGACTTCCTTGATGTGCCCGGACTGTTCTTCGCCGAGCAGGTTGCCGGCGCCGCGGATATCGAGGTCGTGGCTGGCGAGCTGGAAGCCGGCACCGAGGGTTTCCAGCGACTGCAGCACCTTGAGCCGCCGTTCGGCAGTCGTGGTCAGCATCTTGTTGGCCGGCACCGTGAACAAGGCATAGGCGCGGGTCTTGGACCGCCCCACACGGCCGCGGAGCTGATACAGCTGCGACAGGCCGAACATATCGGCCCGGTGGACGATCAGGGTGTTGGCGGTCGGAATGTCCAGGCCGGATTCCACGATGGTGGTCGACAACAGGACATTGTATTTGCCTTCATAGAAGGCATTCATGACGTCTTCCAGTTCGCCCGGTGGCATCTGGCCGTGGGCGACGGCGACCTTCAGTTCCGGCACGTTTTCGTCCAGGAAGGCCTTTGTTTCGGCCAGGTCGGATACGCGCGGACAGACGTAGAAGCTCTGACCGCCACGATAATGCTCGCGCAGGAGCGCCTCGCGCACCACCAGCGGGTCGAACGGGGAAACGAAGGTCCGCACTGCCAGCCGGTCGACCGGCGGTGTGGCGATCAGCGACAGTTCGCGGACCCCGGTCAGGGCGAGCTGCAGCGTGCGCGGGATCGGGGTTGCCGAAAGGGTCAGCACATGGACGTCGGATTTCAGTTCCTTCAGCCTTTCCTTGTGCTTCACACCAAAATGCTGCTCCTCATCGATAATCAACAGGCCGAGGTCGCGGAACTTGATCGATTTGCCGAGCAGCGCATGGGTTCCGATGACGATGTCGCCCGAGCCGTCGGTAATCCCTGCTTTGGCCTTGCTCAGCTCCTTCGCAGGGACGAGGCGCGAGGCATGGGCCACGTTGATCGGCAGGCCGTGGAAGCGTTCCGAAAAGGTCTTGTAGTGCTGGCGAGCGAGAAGCGTTGTCGGTACGACGACCGCGACCTGCCGTCCGGACATGGCGGCGACGAAAGCCGCGCGCAGCGCCACTTCGGTCTTGCCGAAACCGACATCGCCGCAGACAAGCCGGTCCATCGGCCGGCCGGCGGCGAGATCTTCGAAGACGGAGTCGATGGCGGTGAGCTGATCGTCCGTTTCCTCATAAGGGAAACGAGAGGCAAATTCATCGTAGACACCTTCCGGCGTTTCGACGACGGGCGCGGTTTTCAGCGCGCGGGCGGCCGCAGTCTTGATCAGGCCGTCGGCAATTTCAAGAATGCGCTTCTTGAGCTTGGCCTTGCGCGCCTGCCAGGCACCGCCACCGAGCTTGTCGAGCTGAGCATCCGTATCGTCGGAGCCATAACGTGACAGAAGCTCGATGTTTTCGACGGGAAGATAAAGCTTGTCGCCACCGTGATACTGCAGTTCCAGGCAATCATGCGGCGCACCGACAGCCTCGATGGTCTTCAGGCCGATGAAGCGGCCGATCCCGTGCTCCACGTGGACGACCAGATCGCCTTCCGCAAGACCCGTCGCCTCGGTGATGACATTGGCGCCCTTGGCCTTGCGTCGGCTCTTCCGTACAAGGCGATCACCGAGAATGTCCTGTTCGCCGATGAAGGCGATGTCGGCAAGTTCGAAGCCATGCTCGATCCCGAGAACGCACAGCGCCGTGGTCTTTTCCGGCAGTTCGCGGGCATCGGCGAGGGATTCGACGTCCCGTGTTGTGCCGAGCCCGTGATCGCCGAGGATCTGGCCGAGGCGGTCGCGGGATCCGTCGGACCAGCAGGCGATGACCGTACGCTTACCGTCTTTCTGCAGGGTTTTGACGTGGGTGATCAGCGCATCGAAGATGTTGACGTCACCGGCCGCCCGTTCGGCGGCAAAGGAACGCCCCTGACGTCCGGCCAGATCGATGACCTGCTTGCCCTGCCCCGGCGGCGGCATGAACGGATCCATGGCGGCACTTGCCGTATCGGCGACGCTTGCGGTCCATTCGTCCCGCGTCAGATAGATCTCGTCCGGGGCAACCGGCATATAGGGCACCGTGCCGGCTGAAACGCCAGCCTCGCGCGCTTCCTGACGTGCGCTGTAGTGCTCGCCGATCTGGTCGAGACGCTCACGGATGGCATCGGCGGCCGAGGTATCGAGCACGAGGGGCGTATCGCCGATGTAATCGAACAGGGTTTCCAGCTTTTCGTGAAACAGGGGCAGCCAGTGTTCCATGCCGGCATAACGCCGGCCGTCGCTGATCGACTGATAGAGGACATCGTCCCGGCTGGCGGCGCCGAAACTGGTGAGGTAGGCGCGACGGAACCGGGAAATCGCATCCTCAGTCAGGACGACTTCGCTCATGGGAACGAGGTCGAGCCGCTTGAGCTGCTTCGAAGTCCGCTGTGTTTCCGGATCGAAGGAGCGGATCGATTCCAGCGTATCGCCGAAAAAGTCGAGCCGGACGGGCTCCTCGGAACCAGGCGTAAACAGGTCGACGATACCGCCGCGTACGGCATATTCGCCGGTTTCACGGACCGTTGGCGTCCGGGAAAAGCCGTTCATTTCCAGCCACGCGGCGATGTCCGCCATATCGACCCGGTTGCCCGGTGCCATGGCAAAGGTCTGCTTTGCCATCCAGTTTCGCTCGGGCATGCGCTGGAGCGCGGCGTTGAGCGTCGTCAGCAGGACGGTCGGTCGATCTTCCGGCAGTCCGTGGGCAAGCGCGCCGAGAGCGAGCAACCGGCGTGCGCTGATGGCCGGGTTTGGGGATACTCGGTCATAGGGAAGGCAGTCCCAGGCGGGCAGCTGCAGGGTCTGGATGTTGGAGTCGAAAAACCGCAGGGCTTCGGCGACCATCTGCATGCGCGTGGCATCGCGGGCGACGAAGACCAGCGCGAGACCCTTCCGGTCGTTTTCCGCCAGAATGCGGGCAAGCGCATAGCTTTCGGCCCCGTCGGGCACACTGGCAAGGGTAACGTTGGCCTGGTCTTTCAGCAGGCTTTCAAACACGTGCGTCTTCCTCGGATAGGTCGGTTCAGTTCAGCGGAATGCCGGCTGCGATCGCGTCTTCACAATAGCCGATGATACGACGGTACAGCGGACCGTCCCATTCTTCCGGCAATTGGGTTCTGCCAGTCATCCAGGCATAAAGATCATGATCGTTTGCATTCAGCAGGCGCTCGAGTTCGGTCAGTTCGTCGTCGTTCAGGTCATCGATCTGTGCCTTGGCAAAGCCGCCGAGCAGCAGGTCCATTTCCTTGATGCCCCGATGGCAGCAGCGGAACAGGATCTTCTTTCGCCGGTTGTCCCGTTCCGGCGTCCCCTGATCGGTTTGAAGTTCGCTCATCGTGAAACCTGTTCGCTGTCGCCGGCGTCTCAGCCGGCAGGAGTGGCCTTTGCGGTATCGCTGGCCGCTATATAGCGTTGCAGAACGTCCCTGTCAGCGTTCCTGTCCCACATTGCGAACAAGTCGCGCTTCGTGGCACAAGAACAACTCGTCTGCCCTTCGTCAGGAAGTCATCGTCCATCATGCGTCCTTCGGTTCTCGATCCCCTGTTCGCCCCGGTCTCGTCGCTGCCGGGAATCGGACCGAAGATTTCGAAGCTGGTGTCCACTCTGGTCACATCCCATCCTGATCGGGAAGCGACCATAGCCGATCTTCTGTTCTACTTGCCGCAGAACGTGATCGACCGGCGCCACAAGCCGGGGATCGCCTATTCGGAAAACGGCGACATCGTCACCCTCGACGTGATGATCGACCAGCACATGCCAGGACCGCGCCACGGCAAGGCGCCCTACCGGATCCTGGCGTCCGACGACACCGGATCGATCGCCTTCGTGTTTTTCCATCCGCACCGCGACTGGCTGGAAAAGATGTTCCCGGAAGGCGAACGGCGGATCGTTTCCGGCAAGGTGGACTGGTTTAACGAACGCCCGCAGATGGTCCACCCGGACTATGTGCTGAAGCCGGAAGAAGCCGCCACCATGCCGCCGGTGGAACCGATCTATCCGCTAACGGCAGGGGTGGCGTCAAAGACGTTGCAAAAGGCGATCAAGAGCGCTGCCGAACGCGTGCCGAAGTTGCCTGAATGGCTCGACGATGCTTATCTGCGGCAAACCCAGTGGCCGGATTTCGCCGACGCGATCAAGGCGATCCATCACCCGCAGGAGCAATCCGACATTTCCCCCGAAGGGCCCTATGTGCAGCGGCTTGCCTATGACGAGCTGCTGGCGAGCCAACTGGCCCTTGCCCTTGTGCGTGCCAATATGCGTCAACTGGGCGGGATTGCGCGCAAGCCCGAAGGAAGGTTGCTGAAAGCGGTGATCGCCGCCCTGCCCTTTCAACTCACCGAAAGCCAGAAGACGGCGATTGCCGAGATAAACGGAGATCTCGCGGAGCCGGTGCGCATGCTCAGGCTGCTGCAGGGCGACGTCGGTTCCGGCAAGACCGTCGTGGCCCTTGCCGCCCTTGCGCAAGTCATCGAATGCGGGGCGCAGGGCGCGATCATGGCGCCGACCGAAATCCTGGCTCGCCAGCATTTCGCGTCCATGGCGCCGCTTTGCGAAAAGGCCGGAATTCGCATCGCCCTTCTCACCGGCAAGGACAGCCAGAAGCAACGCAGGCTCACCCAGGAAAAGCTGGACGCCGGTGAGATCGATCTCGCCGTCGGCACCCACGCTCTGTTTCAGGGAACGGTCACGTTCAAGGATCTGGGTCTGGTCGTCGTCGACGAGCAGCACCGCTTTGGCGTTCATCAGCGGCTGGCGCTGTCGGCAAAGGGCAAGGGCGTCGATGTGCTGGTCATGACGGCGACCCCGATCCCGCGCACCCTGGTGCTGACCTGTTTCGGCGATATGGACGTCTCGCGCCTGACGGACAAGCCGGCCGGCCGGAAACCCATCAAGACGGTGTCGGCCTCGCTCGACCGGCTGGACGAGATCATGGACCGCGTCGGTGCAGCCGTCCGAGAGGGGCAAAAGGTCTATTGGGTGTGCCCGCTGGTCGAAGAATCCGAAAAGATCGACCTCGCCGCGGTGGAAGATCGTCACCGGGTTTTAGAGCAGATGCTCCGGCAACGTGTGTCCCTTGTACACGGGCGCATGAGCGCGGATGAAAAAGACGCGGCCATGAGCGCGTTCAAGGGGGGCGAAACCCGTGTTCTGGTGGCGACCACGGTGATCGAGGTCGGGGTCGATGTTCCCGACGCGACCATCATGGTTATCGAGCATGCCGAACGGTTCGGCCTTGCCCAGCTTCACCAGTTGCGCGGACGTGTCGGCCGCGGCGACAGGCCTTCCTCCTGTGTTCTCCTCTTCAAAGGCCCCCTTGGGGAAACGGCCCAGGCGCGGCTCAACATCATGCGGGAGACCAATGACGGCTTTCTGATCGCCGAGGAGGACCTGCGGCTGCGCGGCGGCGGTGAAATCCTTGGAACCCGCCAATCGGGGACACCGGGCTTCCGGGTCGCCCAGGTGGAACACCATGCGGATCTCATGGAGACGGCTCGCGACGATGCGCGGCTGATCCTGGAAACCGATCCCGAACTGCAGGGAAAACGGGGCGATGCGCTTCGATGTCTGCTTTATCTGTTCGGACGGGACGAAGCGATCCGGCTGTTGCGAGCCGGCTAATTGGCGCTCACGCGTCTTCGCGGGGCGTCTCTGCAGACGGCCTGGAAATGCCTTTCTGCTCCGGCTTCTTTTCCATCAGATCATCGAGGATTTCCGGATAGGACGGATTGACCAGCCCCGCCGAAATGACCAGCTTGGCGGCGTCCTCGACCGACATGGAAAGTTCGATGATTTCTTCGCGGGGGACGAACAGCAGAAAACCGGAGGTTGGATTCGGGGTTGTCGGCAGGAAGACCGAGACAAGATCGGCCTTGTCGCTCAGACGGCGCGCCACCTCGCCTTTGGTCTGCGTCGAGATGAAAACGATCGCCCAAAGGCCCTTGCGTGGATACTGGATCAGGGCGGCCTTGGTGAAGCTGCTGCCCCGCTCATCGAGCACCGTTTCGAAGATCTGCTTCAGGCCGCTGTAGATGTTTCGCACCAGCGGCATGCGTCCGACAACGGATTCGCCGAAGGACAACAGGCTTCGCCCGGCGAAATTCGCCGTCACGAAACCGACGATCGTCAGGAGTACGATCGCGACGATCAGGCCGAAACCGGGAACGGGGAAAGGCAGATAGGTGTCAGGGTTATAGACCTTCGGCACGAACGGCTTCACCCAACCGTCGACCCACTGTATGAAGGTCCAGGTCAACCACAGGGTAATTCCGATCGGGCCCGCGATAACAAGGCCGGTCAGGAAATAGTTCCGCACGCGGGTCGTTACCCGGCCTTTATGGCCGCCCGCCGGAATATCTTCCCTGGAGCTATCGCGCGTCATTATGGACACCTCTTGATACGACGAAACCGTCGCAATTCTTTCTCAAGTCCACTACATAGTTGTTTTAAGTGCGCTGCGGTATCCCGTAGCTGGATTAATTTTGCGCGATCCGCGCGATCGACTGCACGAAACGGAGGCAGCCCCTTGAGGCGCACCACCTTCAAGCTCCTCGGGTTCGGCTGCGTGGCTGCCGGCGTTATCGGTATCTTTCTGCCGATCATGCCGACAACGATCTTTTTCATCCTTGCGGCTGCTGCCTTCGCCCGGTCGTCACCGGAACTTGAAAAACGGATCCTGGACCATCCGCGTTTCGGTCCGCCCGTGCGCAATTGGCGTGAGCACGGTGTTGTTCCCGTCAAGGCGAAAATCTACGCCCTGTCCGGTATGGCTTTCGGTTTTTTCGTCTTTTTATGGGTAGCCCATCCCAAGCCCTGGCTGGCCATCGTCGTCGGAGTGTTCATGGTGGCTTGCGGGCTCTACGTGGGAACGCGCCCGTCGGTGGCTGGCCCCGGGACCGGTTCCTAACCCCGAACGATTGAATACCCCAGCCTGGCGGACCCTCAATCGTCGGGGATCAGCCGCTTTCCAAAAGCAAGGCTCGTTTCGAGGATGTAATCCATCCCTTCGTAAAAGGCGGACGCCTGTTCGTTGTCCTTGCGGACGAACAGATTAATTTTCGGGCATCCCAGATCGATCAGATACGCTTCGCAATAGTTCATGAGCTGCCGGCCGTAACCCGACCCCTGATGTTCGGGAGAGATGCTAAGATAATAGATCGATCCGCGATGGCCGTCGTAACCGGCCATAACGGAGCCGATCACCTTGCCCTCCTCGGTAGCCGGATCCCGGTACAGCATGACGAAGAAGCCACCGTTGCGGTCCTTAAGCTTACGGTCGATGTCCTTGTCCGGATCGTTCCAGGCCCGGATCAGACCGCAGGCTTGCCACAAGGCGATGACCTGTTTGCGATGCCGTTCCTGAAAGGTGACGATGGAATAGTCGGACGGTATCGGCATTACTCGACCGTTACGGATTTGGCCAGATTGCGCGGCTGATCCACATCCGTGCCCATGAAGACGGCCGTATGATAGGCAATGAGCTGGACCGGCAGAGCGTAGATGATCGGGGCGGCGATCTCGGGGACATCCGGCATGACCACGATCTTGCCGGCTGAAGCACCGCATTCCGCGGCCCCTTTTTCGTCCGTAATCAGAACGATGTTACCGCCGCGCGCTGCAACTTCCTGCATGTTCGAGACGGTCTTTTCGTAGATCCCGTCGTGGGGTGCGATGACGAAAACCGGCATGTTTTCATCGATCAGGGCGATCGGCCCGTGTTTTAGTTCCCCGGCCGCATAGCCTTCCGCATGGATGTAGGACAGTTCCTTCAGCTTCAGCGCGCCTTCCAGAGCCAAGGGAAAATTCGTACCCCGGCCGAGATAAAGCGCATTGGTCGTCCGGGACAGCGGTTGGGACAGCCGTTCGATGGCGACTTCCTGCTTCAGGGCCTGGACGGCGAGACCCGGAATGGCGGCAAGGTCTTCGATCAGGTCCGCTTCACGCTCCGCAGACAGGACACCGCGGATGCGGCCGGCCTGGATGGCGAGCGTGGCCAGAACAGCGAGCTGACAGGTGAATGCCTTGGTCGAGGCGACGCCGATTTCCGGACCGGCGATGGTCTGGAAGATCACATCCGCCTCCCGCGCGATCGTGCTTTCCGGTACATTGACCACGGCGCCGATGACCGCCCCATGGGCCTTGCAGTAGCGAAGCGACGCCAACGTATCGGCGGTTTCTCCGGATTGGGAAATGAACAGGGCGAAATCGCCCTTGTTGACCGGCGTTTCGCGATAGCGGAATTCCGAGGCGATATCGATCTCGACCGGTAACCGGGCGTATTTTTCAAACCAGTATTTCGCCACCAGTCCCGCGTAGAAGGCGGTACCGCAGGCGGTGATGACGAGCCGGTTCAGATTGGCGAAATCGACTGCCTCGATACCGGGAACGTCCGCCCGTTTCGCGGAGAGGTCCATATACCGCGACAGGGTGTGTCCGATCACTTCCGGCTGCTCGTGGATTTCCTTGGCCATGAAGTGGCGGTAGTTGCCCTTGTCCATCAGCGCAGCGGTAACGCTGGATCGAGACACCGGGCGCTCCACCTCATTGTTTTCGTGATCGAAAATCTTGACGCTGTTGCGGGTGATGACCGCCCAGTCGCCTTCATCCAGGTAAGTGATCCGGTCGGTAAACGGTGACAATGCGATGGCGTCGGAGCCGAGGTACATTTCGCCTTCTCCGTGGCCGACGGCCAGGGGCGATCCTTTGCGCGCACCGATCATCAGGTCCTCTTCGCCTTCGAACAGAAAGGCAAGGGAAAAGGCCCCTTTCAGACGCGGCAGGACGGCTGCGACCGCCTCTTGCGGCGACTTTCCCCTCTCCCGTTCGATGTTCACCAGATGCGCGACCACTTCGGTGTCGGTCTCCGTCTCGGTCCGCATACCGTTGGCCGCAATCTCGTCGCGAAGGTCCAGATAGTTTTCAATGATACCGTTGTGAACGATCGCCACTCCACCAGCCTGATGGGGATGCGCATTCGCGGTCGTCGGAGCGCCGTGGGTCGCCCAACGGGTATGACCGATGCCGGAAGTGCCGGCCAGCGGGCTTCTTTCCAGCAGGGCTTCCAGGTTGCGCAGTTTTCCTTCCGCGCGCCGCCGGACAAGCTTTCCACTAACGAGAGTTGCCAAACCAGCGGAGTCGTAACCGCGATATTCAAGCCGTTTCAACGCATCCACGAGGCGCGGAGCTACATCTGTTTTTCCAAGAATACCGACAATTCCGCACATGCAATGTACCTTTTTTCAAAACGGCTTCGACGCGAGACGTTTAGACGACGCCCTGCAGGGGATTGAAATCAAACCCTGTTTCAGTTCGTGACAGGTGATGTTTGAGTATTGCCCAAACCGGTTGATCAGGTTTTGGTTTTAGCCTGCCTGGCGGCCTTGAAGCGGGCCCGGATCTCCGCCGCCCTGCCCGGTTTGACCACCTGACGCCCCCGTCCGATGACCAGAGACTGGCTTTCCGCGTTTTCCGTCACCACGCTGCCGGCGCCGACATAAACGCCGTCACCGAGCGTAACCGGTGCAACGAGTGTTGAGTTTGACCCGATGAAGCTTCCCGCGCCGATATCGGTCCGGTGCTTGCCGAAACCATCGTAATTGCAGGTGATGGTTCCTGCTCCAATGTTGCTGCCTGCACCGACGCTGGCATCGCCGATATAGGCCAGGTGATTTGCCTTGGCACCTGAGCCGATGGTCGCGTTCTTGACTTCCACGAAATTGCCGATGTGGACGTTTTCGGAAAGCTCCGCTCCCGGCCGCAGCCGCGCATAGGGACCGACAATGCTTCCCGCGCCGACGGAAGCGCCTTCCAGATGGCTGAAGGCCCGGATCCGGGCGCCGGACGCAACGGTCACGCCCGGGCCGAAAACAACGTTCGGTTCAACGGTCACATCCGGTTCCAGGATTGTGTCGTGAGAAAAAAACACCGTTTCGGGCGCCTGCAGGGTCACGCCGGCTTCCATGGCGGCGCCCCGCATCCGTTTCTGGAAGACAGCCTCACAATCGGCAAGCTGGGCCCGGGTATTGATCCCTTGCACATCTTCCTCGTCAGCGGCGACTGCCACGACCTGAAGGCCTTTTTCGTTTGCGATCTCGACGGCGTCGGTCAGGTAGTATTCCCCCTTCGCGTTGTCGTTTCCGATCGCTTCCAGCAAATCGAGGAAAATTGTTCCCCGGAAGCCCATGATGCCGGAGTTGCAGAAAGAAACTTTGCGCTCTTCGTCTGTTGCGTCTTTTTCTTCGCGAATTGCCTGAAGTACTCCCTCCTTGATGAGTAGACGTCCATATCCAAAGGGATTGGCCGCTTCGAACCCCAGTACGGCCACATCGGCGCCTTCGGCCAATGCACAGCGGACTGTTTCGACGGACATTGGAGTGATCAGGGGCGTGTCGCCGAACAGAACCAGAACATCATCCGCAACTTTGTTCAGGGCAGAACGGGCCGCCAATGCAGCGTGTGCGGTTCCAAGACGTTCGGCCTGAACATGGCAGCTTGCTTCCGGCATCAGGGACGTAACCAGCTTTTCCAGGTCCTCCATTCCGGGGCCGACGACAACGGCAACCCGGTCCGACGAGGCATCCTTCAACGCGTTCAGGACATGACCTATCAGAGGCAGGTTTCCGATCGGATGCATGACCTTGGGCAAGTCGGAGCGCATGCGGGTGCCAAGGCCCGCAGCCAGAACGATGGATAGACAATTGCGCTTGGTCATAAGGAATAAGCCCTTCCTTTCGGTCCGCTTCGTTCCGCCTGTATGCCCCGATCCACAGGACATTGAAAGATCTGTCTGATCTCCAGAAAGCCTTTCTTGTCCGTTAACTATAATTGCGGTCTGATGGACATATAGTTCGCCAGATTCGCATGCATTCTACCTTGGGATTTCCAGTTGCCTGAAAAGCGGGCCAAGACATCGACCAGGCAGGTCGTCAAGGAGACGTTGACGCTTCAACGTCTGTCCCTGTTGTCATGGGCATTTGCAGCTATTCTTTTTGGCAGCATCGGGTTTGCATCCCTGCAGTTCGGCCGGGAAACCGATTCTAATCACGTGTCCTCCGGATACGTCCAGATCCTGCCGCCCGGCGGCGATGTGACGACCACGGCGTCTATCGGAAACAGCGCGGGCGATACCCGGATCGGTCTGATGCCGACTGTCAATGGCAGGGTTGCGACCGGCGCCGACGAAATCAACACGTCCCAAATCGAAACCCTGCAACGCGAAGTCGTGGCGTTACGACGGCGCCTGGGAGCCCTCGCCGAACAGAATCTTTCCTATTCGCGCCGGATCGCGGCGCTGGAAGAAGAACTTTTGCAAGGTGCCCCGGCCGGCCCGGAAGGTCCTGCGAAAACCAAGCCGAAGCAGCCGGCACCGGCACCTGGAAAAGTGACCTCTGCCAAACCATCACATGCACCCAAAACCGCAGCGGCACCTTCTGCGGTTCCGCATCCAAAGGCGCGCAAGGCGATTGAGGTCAGCGACAAGGCGGTGCAAAAACGGATCGAATCTGTGCCGGCACCGGAAACGATCTCGGGCAACGATGCAGAGATACGCTTGCAACTGCAAAACAGCGGGCAAGCTGCACTTTCCTCCACGCAGAAGCCGAAGCAACCCGAACGCGTATTTGAACCGGTCCGTATTTCCGAACTTCCGAAACCGGGGCCTGACCCGATCACGACCGGTTCAATTCCTCCCGCCGAAACGCCCGGGCCCGAGGACATAAAGCCGCCCCTGATTACGCCCAGCAAGCCGGTGGGACGTTCGACCGGGGCCGGCACCTCACTTATCAGTCATTCCGATTTCGGCGCGGTCGTCGGGAGGTATGAAACCCCCGAGAAGGCGGCCGACGCCTGGAAAAGGTTCCAGGAGCAGAACGAGGAACGGATGAAGGACCTGCGGCCGATCATCGCAAAATCCGATCTGGACGAACACTACGCGCTTCTTGTCGGTCCGTTCGGAAACGCAGCCAATGCGGCGGTGGCCTGCCTCAGGCTGCTGGAGGTCACAGGCACGTGCCATCCGGCACTTTATGTTGGGACCCCCCTCCCCGGATTTGAATTGTCCAAGGCGAATTAGTGGCGGCCCGGAGCTGCTATCCTTGCATTCGCAGATCAGCCGATCTTGGAAAAGACCGGAAAGGTTTCCAGAAGCCAGTAGGACAATGTGGCGAACTGGCCGGTCAGGAACATGATGCCAGTCAGCACCAGAACGCCACCCATCACCTTTTCTACAATTCCCATGTACCTGCGGAACTTGCTCATGGCATGGATGAACGGGCCTGCGAAGACCGCGGCAAGCAAGAAGGGGATGCCGAGCCCGAGCGCATAGGCGCTGAGCAAAATGGCGCCTCTGCCGACCGTGGACTCTGAGCCTGCCACAAACAGGATCGCCGACAGGATCGGACCGACGCAAGGGGTCCAACCGAATGCAAAGGCCAGACCGATCAGATAAGCACCGATGTGGCCGGCCGGCTTGCGTTCGACATGAACGCGCGCTTCGCGATACAGAAGCCCAATCCGGAACACTCCGAGGAAATGAAGTCCCATGATGATGATCAGGACGCCGGCAATGTAACCGAGGACCTCGATATATTGCGTCACGAACTGGCCGATGAAGCTGGCGCTCGCGCCGAGAATGACAAAGACGGTCGAAAATCCTGCGACGAATGCCAGGGCGGACGTAAAGACCTTCATTGAGGCGGATTTCTCGTCCGCCTTACCGGTCAACTCCTCCATGGAGACGCCGGCCAGAAAACCGAGGTAAGGCGGCACCAGAGGCAGAACGCAAGGGGAGACGAATGACAAAATCCCCGCGAAAAATGCACCCAGTATCGAAACGTGTTCCAGCATATGAACTCTCTTAACCCGGCTTATGTGAGTGGACTTAATAACGATCCGTGCATCTATTAGCGAGGCACAAAGACACAGTCGCCTCACCTTTGCGAGAGGCGTGTCGTCGCAGCCGAGTGGATAAGAGGAGGGTTATTCGCGGACGACCATCACCGTTTGCCGGGCATGGCGCACCACCCGGGCGGCATTCGGGCCCAGTAGATAATCCTTCAGTTCCGGCCGGTGCGATGCCAAAACGATCAGATCGCAGCCGAGTTTGTCCGCAGCCTTGTTGATCTCCTCGTAGATGATCCCGTGCGCGACGTGCCCCTTGCATGCGATGTCTTCAGGCACATTCTGCCCCAGGAACTCCTTGAGCATTTCGGAGGTCTTCTCAAGTGCCTGCGCTTCGTAGCCTTCGGGAAAAAATCCGCCAACGATGGACCGTCCAAAGTCCGGGACGACCGTGATGACATGAAGGTTCGTGTCGAAGGTGCGGGCCATGGCAATGGCGGACGGCAGGGATTTGCGCCAGGAGCTTTCTTCGCTCAGGTCAATCGGAACCACAATAGACGTATACATATTCCCTCCCCCAATCAGAATGCCGGAACCGTGGCGCGGCGCCGTTGCAGGAAGATGATCAGACCGAGCAGCAGAATGGCCGGAATATAGAAGATTTCCTTGGCAACGCGTGTCGCTTCAATCTCGACCTTTTCAATCTCCACCGGCGTATCCGCGTAGTAGTCGAACTGTCCGTTGGTCTTCAGATCAAGCCATTTGCCGGGGAACGGTTCATCCAGCAACGCCTTGCCGTTGTCTTCATTCACGACCACGCCGATCTTCTCCAGTCGGCTGACGCCGTCGGCCTTGTCCCCCAAAGGCAGAAGGATCGTGAGATAGTCGATTTTGTCCGTATCCTTGTAATCCGGTCCTCGCAGAACGACCCTGAGCGTTGCACCGTCAGGTTCTTTTTCAGCGAGCGCCGCGATTTCCGTACCCGGACGCGCATCAAAAGGCGGCTGAACATAGTCGAGCCAGAACCCGGGCCGGAATAGTGTGAAGGCGACAAGAAGCAGGCCGACGGATTCCCATATGCGGCTTCTGGCAAAGAAATAGCCCTGCGTGGCGGCCGCGAACAGCATCATCGCTATGACCGCAACGATAAAGATAAATACGGCCTTGGCCGGTCCGACATCGATCAGCAGCAATTCCGTGTTGAATATGAACAGGAACGGCAACAACGCGGTCCGGATATCGTAGGTGAAGCCCTGGATCCCCGTCTTTATCGGATCGCCTCTCGAGATCGCGGCGGCGGCAAAGGCTGCCAGACCGACGGGTGGCGTATCATCGGCCAGAATTCCAAAATAAAAGACGAACAGGTGAACCGCAACCAACGGCACGATCAACCCGCTCTGGGCTCCGACCGATACGATCACCGGCGCCATCAGCGACGACACCACGATATAGTTTGCGGTTGTCGGCAGGCCCATTCCGAGAATGAGGCTCATCAGGGCGACCAGGAACAGCATGGCCATCAGGTTTCCGCCGGACAGGTATTCGACGAACTCGCCGACGACCTGGTGCGCCCCGGTGAGTGAGACGGTTCCGACAATCACGCCGGCAGCCCCTGTGGCGACCCCGATCGCGATCATGTTTCGGGCGCCGGCAATCATGCCATCGATAAAATCACGCCACCCTTTCGAAAAGGCAGCAGCATGCATGCCTTCCTGGCGGAAAAACGATTTCAGCGGCCTTTGCGTCAGAACGATGAGGATCATGGCAACCGTCGCCCAATAGGCGGACAGCGTCGGTGACAGCCGTTCGATCAGGATGCACCAGATCAGAATGATGATCGGCAGAAGATAGTAGAAGCCGGTCACCGCGACGTCCCAGGCCCGGGGCAGTACGTCCATAGGCGCATTGGGATCGTCCATCTCCAGGTCCGGATGCCGGGCGGCAACGATCAGCAGGACGAGATAGGCCAGAAGAAACAGGAGCGATGCCGTTGCAAAGGTCATTCCCGGAAAGACAACCTTGATCCAGCCAAGGCCGTAGTAGACGGCGGACGCAAGCGCGGCCATCAGAATGAACCCGAGCAGAACACCGGACAGTTTCCGGGCAAGGGTCATGGTTGCCGGCGGTTTCTGCAGTCCCTTCAGGCCGAGCTTCAGCGCTTCCAGATGAACGATATAGACCAGCGCGATATAGGAAATCAGCGCAGGCAGAAGGGCGTGCTTGATCAGCTCCGGATAGGCGACGCCGGTGAATTCGGAGATCAGGAAGGCCGCGGCCCCCATGACCGGCGGTGTCAGCTGTCCGTTGGTGGACGAAGCCACTTCCACCGCCCCCGCCTTTTCCGGCTTGAAGCCGGTGCGTTTCATCAGCGGGATCGTGAAGGTTCCGGTCGTGACCACATTGGCGATCGACGATCCGGAATAAAGTCCGGACAGGGCGGAAGCCATCACCGCGGCCTTTGCCGGACCGCCGCGCAGATGACCGAGCAGCGCGAATGCGAGCTTGATGAAGTAGTTTCCGGCGCCGGCCTTTTCCAGGAGCGACCCGAACAGGACGAACAGGAAAATCATGGACGCGGAGACGCCGAGCGCGACGCCGAACACACCCTCCGTCTGCATCCAGAAATGCCACATGGCTTTGCCGAAGGAGGCTCCCTTCCACTGGATCGCATCCGGCATGACCGAAAGGTGCCCGAAAAAGACATAGAAGACGAAAACAGAAGCGACGATGACCAGCGGCAGGCCAAGCGCGCGGAAAACCGCAATACCCAGGCTCAACATGCCGAGGGTGGAAAAGATCAGGTCGGCGGTCGTCGGCAGACCCGCACGATCTGCGATGTCGTTCTTGAAATAGAGCAAATACAGGCAAGAGGCCGCGCCGATGATGGCAAGCGCCCAGTCGTAGGCCGGCACACGGTGACGCGAGCTATTCTTGAACAGAGGATAAGCCAGCATGGCCAGGGCAAGCGCGAAGGCCAGATGGATCTCACGGGCCTCCTGATTGTTGAAGACCACGTTGACGCCAAGCGTCTCTGTCAGAATGAAGGGAATGTTGGAAGCGATGTAAAGCTGGAACAGCGACCAGACGAATGCCAGCCCGAGAATGAATTTTCCCGCGAAACCGGCCGCTGAGCGCGCACCGCTTTCCACTTCCGCGACCATCAGGTCAACATCGACTTCCGTGTTTTGCCTTTTTTGTTCCGACATGACCGCCCCCGGATCCCGTTTATTTCCCATACCCGGACATAATCAGGTCCGAGCGAAAGAAAACGCCGGGCGATTTCTTGCCCGGCGTTTTCCTGCAGCTGTTACATCCAGCCGCGTTCCTTGTAGTACTTGATCGCGCCCGGATGGAGCGGAGCGGACAGGCCGTCCTTGATCATTTCATCTTCCTTCAGGTTCTTGAAGGCGGGATGCAGGGCCTTGAAGTCGTCGAAGTTGTCGAAGACGGCCTTGACGACCGTGTAGACGACATCATCGGATACATCCGAAGAGGTGATGAAGGTTGCGCCGACACCGAAGGTCGTGACGTCCTGATCGGTTCCCTTGTACATGCCGGCCGGGACGGTGGCCTTGCGGTAGTAGGGGTTGTCGGCAACCAGCTTGTCGATCGGAGCTCCGGCGACGGATACGAGTTCTACGTCGCAGGTGGTCGCGGCCTCGGTAATAGCGGCCGCAGGGTGACCGATGGTGTAGATCATCGCATCGATCTTGCCGTCACAAAGCGCCTGGGCCATTTCGGATCCTTTCAGCTCAGCTGCAAGAGCGAAATCGTCCATTGTCATGCCGAAGGCATCCATCACCACTTCCGTGGTCGCGCGCTGGCCGGAGCCCGGGTTGCCGACATTGACCTTCTTGCCCTTCAGGTCTTCGAAGCTCTTGATGCCGGTATCCTTGCGGACGATGAGGGTGAACGGCTCCGGATGGACGGAAAACACCGCCCGTTCCTTCTCGAACGGACCTTGTTCCTGGAATTTCGATGTGCCGTTAAACGCGTGATACTGCCAGTCGGATTGGGCGACGCCGAATTCAAGCTCGCCTGCCCGCACCGTGTTGATGTTGTAGACAGATCCGCCGGTTGATTCGACCGAACACCGAATCCCGTGTTCCTTGCGGTTCTTGTTCACCAGGCGGCAGATCGCGCCACCGGTCGGATAGTAAACGCCGGTCACGCCACCGGTTCCGATCGAAATAAATTTCTGATCGGCGGCAGCTGCAGCGCTGAAGCTACCGGCGAATACCGCCAGGCCAAGCGCAAGGCTCGTGATTTTCATGGGAAACCTCCACCGTTATGAATTGGCCCTTCATGTGGCCATTCGGAAAAATCCGAAGGTGAAAGCTAACCAAAAAGAAACCGGATAGAAAACCCTCGTCGTGACTTTTTTGACGAAAAGGTCGAGAAAAAACGTAGCGCCTGTTTTGACTTATGCACGGCGCTTTTCGATCTTGTCAGTTCGCCGTCTTGCCGCCGTTGATCACTTCGAAAAGGGTCTGGCGCAGGTTGGCTTCGTCTTCGCCGGAGGTAAGGCCCTGACGCCATTGATCAATTACAAGACGAAGACCGAGCGTGTCACGCGTATGGGGTAGTTCGTCCAGGAAACCGGCAAAAAAACTGTCGAGCCGATTCCGATCCAGAACGCCCTGGTCGATCAGTCCGTGAATCAGGGTCATGGTCGCTGCGATGTGGCTCTTGACGAACTCAAGCTCCACCGCTTCCGGATTCCGTTCGATAGTCCGTTTCTGCATTGCTCATCTCGCGTGCTTGGTCAGCAAAACCGGCATATTATCAACCAACGGTAATGCTCAAATGTGATCAGTTGGCATTGTCAAGAATACTAGTGCGTACTTTTAGTGCCGACACCGAATACTTTGAAATGAGGTAACATCAAGTCAGAAAAACACCAAATGTATACTGCCTGATTTTTCAAAAAGCGCAACATATTATTAACGCAGGGTCAGGAAAACGATTACATCTGAACGACTTCCATTGGCGGGTTTTACAGTGGGCCGTAAAATCGCCTTTGAATTTAGGGAAATTCCCCCTTGAAACTTTTTTCGGCTCGGCATACACACTCGCCACAACGCGAACGGCATACCAGCACATGTCGTCTGCATTCGATTCCGGAAGGCCTTACAGAGGATGAAACGGGATCGTTAACAAATGGTGAGAGCCGATAGCTCAGCTGGTAGAGCAACTGACTTTTAATCAGTAGGTCCAGGGTTCGAGCCCCTG